>Ga0210027_1000049_pt1 | contig 137708 bp, 126 predicted proteins | sample CryGeymeta201510_FD_183978 | JGI IMG/M metagenome (GOLD analysis project Ga0210027, IMG submission 183978) | Groundwater microbial communities from Crystal Geyser aquifers in Utah, USA - Crystal Geyser metaG 2015-10 (SPAdes) (version 2) | ecosystem: Environmental > Aquatic > Deep subsurface >...
ATATGCCACTTTATTTGCGAATTGCTAACGAATTGTATTTAAAACGCTTGATTGTAGGCGGATTTGATGCCGTTTATGAGTTTTCTAGGGATTTTAGAAATGAGGGTATGGACCGCACACACAATCCAGAATTTACAATTATGGAGCTGTATGTTGCCTATAAAGATTATCGTTGGATGATGGAAACAACCGAGCAATTGCTCGAAAGGGTAGCCCTTGAATCTAATGGTAAAACCAAAGTTACTTTAGGTGATTGTGAAATTGAATTCAAAGCACCTTATCCTAGAGTTCCCATACTTGAAGCCATAAAAACACATACAGGTTTTGATATTGCAGGTATGGACGAAGTTGCTTTGCGCGAAGTTTGTAAACAAGTTGGTGTTGAAGCCGATGAAACAATGGGCATTGGTAAAATGATAGACGAACTATTTGGAGAGAAATGTGAACACCTTTATATTCAGCCAACGTTTATTATAGATTATCCCAAAGAAATGAGCCCGCTAACAAAAGAGCACCGCACAAATCCGGCGCTGACCGAGCGTTTTGAGTTGATGGTAAACGGTAAAGAATTAGCCAATGCCTATTCTGAATTAAATGACCCAATAGATCAACGCGAACGGTTTGAAGACCAATTAAAGTTATCCGAAAAAGGCGATGATGAAGCGATGTTTATTGACCAAGATTTTTTACGCGCACTTGAATATGGCATGCCACCAACCTCAGGAATTGGAATAGGCCTTGATCGTTTGGTGATGTTGATGACTAATAATGCCTCTATTCAGGAAGTATTGTTTTTTCCACAAATGAAACCCGAAACCCGCACACCAAAAATTGAGTTGACCGAAGATGAAAAAGCAGTGTTAAAAACCTTAAAAGCCAACAGCCCAATTTTGTTAACCGACTTAAAAACGCAATCGGGTTTAAGTAACAAGCAGTGGGATAAAACAATAAAAGGTCTTGCTAAACACAATTTAGCCAAAGTACTTAAAATTGACGAGGACTTATTTGTGGAGGCGGTTTAAATAAAGAGCGGATTACTAAATCTCTTGAAAAGGTTTTTGCCAAGCGTCTAAAAATAAACTGTTTTTAAAAATAGCTATAAACCTAACTGTTTAATCAAATAATAGCATTACTTTTGCGCGTTCAAAAAAGAAGTGAATGCAATCTATTAGAAACATAGCGATTATAGCCCACGTTGACCACGGTAAAACAACCTTAGTTGACAAAATTATTGACCAAGCAAAAATTTTAGATGAACGAAAACATCATGTAGAATTGTTGTTAGACAGCAATGATTTAGAGCGTGAACGTGGCATTACCATTCTGTCTAAAAATGTTTCAATTACCTATAAAAAGGTTAAAATTAATGTGATAGATACCCCAGGCCATGCCGATTTTGGTGGTGAAGTAGAACGTGTTTTAAAAATGGCCGACGGCGTGTTACTTTTAGTAGATGCCTTTGAAGGGGCGATGCCACAAACCCGTTTTGTGTTGGGTAAAGCCATTGAACTTGGTTTAAAACCCATTGTGGTTATTAATAAAGTAGATAAAGAAAACTGTACACCTGAAATTGTTCACGAACAAATTTTTGACTTATTTTTTGCTTTAGATGCCTCCGAAGACCAATTGAACTTTAAAACCGTTTATGGCTCTGCCAAACAAGGTTGGATGAGTTATGATTGGCAAAAACCAACCGATAATATCATTGCCCTTTTAGATACCATTTTATCCGAAATTCCCGAAGCACCTTATCGCAAAGGAACTCCTCAAATGCAAATTACCTCATTAGATTTTTCTGCCTTTACGGGAAGAATCGCTATCGGACGTGTTTTTAGAGGCGATTTAGAAGAATCTAAAGATTATATGCTTTGCAAAAAAGATGGCAAACAAATAAAAGTAAGAATTAAAGAACTTCATGTTTTTGAAGGTTTAGGAAAAGTACGCGTCGAAAAAGTGAGAAGTGGCGATATTTGTGCCATTACAGGCATTGAAGGATTCGAAATTGGCGACACCATCGCCGATGTTGAAAATCCCGAAGCAATGCCTCGAATTAGCATTGACGAACCTACTATGAGTATGCTATTTACCATTAACAATTCTCCTTTTTATGGTAAAGATGGCAAATTTGTTACCTCACGACATTTAAGAGAACGTTTGTTTAAAGAAATTGAAAAAAACTTAGCCTTACGGGTTGAAGCAACCGACTCGGAAGATAAATTTAATGTTTTTGGCAGAGGAATCTTGCATCTTTCAATTTTAATTGAAACGATGCGCAGAGAAGGATATGAATTACAAGTAGGTCGCCCTCAAGTAATTATTAAAGAAATTGATGGCAAAAAATGTGAACCTTATGAAATTTTAGTGGTTGACGTGCCTGAATCTGGGTCAAGCAAAGTCATTAATTTAGTGAGCTTGCGCAAAGGCGATTTAATGGTTATTGAGCCTAAAGGTGATTTGCAACATTTAGAATTTGATATTCCTTCGCGTGGGTTAATTGGACTTAGAAATAAACTCTTAACAGCTACGCAAGGCGAAGCTATTATCAATCATAGACTTAGAGGATTTGATGTGTGGAAAGGCGATTTGAATAACAATGTTAATGGTGCTATAATTTCATCTGAAACAGGTAAAGCCACAGCTTATGCCATTGACCGATTACAAGATCGAGGTCGCTTTTTTATCGACCCAAATCAAGAAATTTATAAAGGTCAGGTTGTAGGCGAAAATAACAAACAAGAAGACATGAGCGTTAATTTGATAAAAGGAAAAAAATTATCAAATGTAAGAGCTTCTGGTACAGACGAAAGTGTTAAAATTGTTCCGAAAATAGATTTTTCGCTCGAAGAATGTATGGAATATATTAAAGATGATGAGTATTTAGAGGTAACACCTTTAAGTTTAAGAATTAGAAAAATAAATTTTAAATAAGACTTTTAAAGTTTTGTTAAAGCTTATATGGTAAGCCTATAATGAATTTTATAGGCTTATTTTATTGAGATAAAATTGTAAATTGCAACGCAAAATTAAAAATATGAGATTAAGAAATAGCATTGCATTTCTGGGCATTGGATTACTAATGTTTGCAGCTTGCAGTAAAAATAAAAATATTGTATCAGTTGTTCCTGTTGATCCTGTTGAGCAAGCAAAAAAAGATAATGACTCTTTAGTAAAATATTTACAAACCCATTATTTAAATAATGATGGCAATCTTTACACTATAAAAAACGGAGAGCGACCTTTGTTAGAAGATGTAACCACCGAAGCTATTACTTTAAATACAGTTGCTTATAAATTATATTATTTATCATTAAGCACCGGAACTACTTTAGCCCCAACACGCTCTGACTCAATTTTAGTTAAATACGCCGGATTTTTATTAGACAGCACAAAATTTGACAGTAGAACCTTAGCTTGGTTAGATTTAACTCAAGTTGTTCAAGGTTGGAAATATGGTTTTGTGCACTTTAAAGGGGGTGATAAAATTATCAATTCAGACGAATCACTTTCCTATGTTAATAATGGTAAAGGCTTTTTATTTATACCCTCCGGCTTAGGATTTGGTCAAGGTGCAACAGGATTGATCCCTTCAAATAATCCTTTAATTTTTAAATTTGAATTAAATGATGTGAGACGAGCTGACCACGATCAAGACGGAATTTTATCTAATTTAGAAGATATAGATAATGATGGAGAGGTTGCGAATGATGATACTAATGGCAATGGATTTCCTGATTTTCTCGATGCAGATGATGATGGCGACACGATATTAACTAAAGATGAAGATGTTAACGGCAATGGAACGGTGTTTGACGATGACACCGATGGCGACGGCATTGCAAACTATTTAGATAAAGATGATGATGGTGATGGCAAATTGACTAAAGACGAAGATGCCAATCACAACGGCAACTTTAATGATGATGATAGCGATGGTGATGGCATTCCAAATTACTTAGATAAAGATTCAAAATAGGTTTTAAAAAGCATAAAAAAAGGCGCGCTCAGCAATTGGCGCGCCTTTTTTATTGTATTTAAAAGTTTATAAAAGATTGTAATAAACACTTAAAATGATTTGATTTGGACGGTTATCCAAATTTAAATTGGTAGAAGAGCTAATTAAAACGCCCGTTAAATTGTTTGAAAATCCCTTTTCCCAACGTGCATCAACACCCAAATTGGCAAATTCTAATCCAAGACCAATTTGTGTACCTAAAGTAAATTTATTATAATCTACAGCTCCAATGTCACTTGATTTAAAATCAGAATTTAAAATAAGTTGAAAAGCGGGTCCGGCAAACAAATGTAAAGGTCCTAACTTTTTGTCAAACAAAACAGGAATGTCAATTTTTTTGGTTTTAAGAGTTGTTCTTGAACTCAATTGATATTGACTTTTAAGCTCTGTATAAACAATTTCGGGACGCAAGCCGAATCCTACTATCGAAAAACGAGACCATAAGCCTAGATGAAATCCAGCTTTGTTTTCGGAGCTAAATACATTACTACTACCTGCTTCTGTAATATTGCCGGCAAAATTATAATTCAGACCACCTTTAACCCCCAATTTAAATTGAGAAAACCCCTGCGAGCTTAAAAAGATTACGGCAAAAAATAATAAAATTTGTTTTTTCATAATTTGGTTGAATTTAAAATTAATATAAGTTATAACGTTTTAATAATCAATTTATTTTCTAGCGATTACCTTTTTAGCAGCATCTACAATTGCAGTTTTATTTAATTTGTATTTATCCATAAGTTGAGCTGGCGTTCCCGATTCTCCAAAACTGTCTTGAACGGCGACAAACTCTTGAGGAACAGGTAAATTTTGAACTAATACGCGTGAAATACTTTCACCTAAACCTCCAAAAATATTGTGTTCTTCGCAAGAAACCAAACATTTTGTCTTTAAAATAGAAGCTAAAATAGCATTTTCATCAAGTGGTTTAATGGTGTGGATGTTAATGACTTCGGCACTTATACCCATTTCTTCTAATATTTCGGAAGCTTGCAAAGCTTCCCAAACCAAATGACCGGTAGCCACAATGGTAACATCTTTGCCTTCGGTTAATTTTAAAGCCTTTCCAATTTCAAATTTTTGATCTTCTGGAATAAAAACAGGCACACTTGGGCGTCCAAAACGCAAATAAACAGGACCTACATAATCGGCAATGGCAATGGTTGCAGCCTTTGTTTGGTTGTAATCGCAAGGATTTATCACCACCATTCCGGGAAGCATTTTCATCAGGCCAATATCTTCTAATATTTGATGCGTTGCGCCATCTTCACCTAGAGTTAAGCCCGCATGCGAGGCGCAAATTTTGACATTTTTACCTGAATAGGCAACCGATTGTCGGATTTGATCGTAAACCCTTCCGGTAGAAAAGTTGGCAAAGGTTCCGGTGAAGGGAATTTTTCCACCGATGGTTAAACCTGCGGCCATACCAATCATATTTGCCTCTGAAATACCAGTCTGAAAAAATCGGTCGGGATAATTTTTTACAAAATCATCCATCTTTAATGACCCAATCAAATCGGCACATAATGCCACAACATTGGGATTGGTTGCTCCTAAAACGGATAATCCTGCGCCAAAACCCGATCGGGTATCTTTTTTTTCGGTAAACGTATATTTTTTCATCTTGTATTTAGTTTAGGCAAAAGTAAAAATTATAAAGCGTTTGCTCTTTAGAAACGCATTAATTCTTTATAGAATTTATGAACAGGAAATCCCATGACATTAAAATAGCTTCCTTTAATTTTTTTAACACCAACATAGCCAATCCATTCTTGAATGCCATAAGCACCTGCTTTGTCAAGTGGCTTGTAATTTTTTAGATAATAATCAATACACTCCTTGCTGAGTTTATCAAAATAAACTTCGGTAGTGCAGCTAAAAACTTGCTCTTTTTGGGTACTTTTTAAACAAACGGAAGTGATTACTAAATGTTTGTGATTGGATAGTTTTTCGAGCATTTCTCTAGCTTGCTCAATATTTTCAGGCTTTCCTAAGGCTTTATTTTTAAACCAAACAATGGTGTCGGCGGTTATAAGGAGGTCGTTATTTTTTAAATTGGTAAATACCTGAGCCTTTTTTAAAGCCAGATAATTGGTAATGGCTTCTTTTTTAAGTTGTTTAGGATAAGTTTCTTCAACTTCATTTAGTTCAACTTTAAAATTCAAACCCAATTCCTTTAAAAAAGATTGACGTCTAGGTGAACCGGAGGCGAGAATAAGTTGTTTTGTGCTAAGTTTTTCAGTGTTCATAATTTTTTTATTAAATTAAGACAATAGATCCTATGCCAAATAGCATTAGTATTTTTAACAATTGGGTGCTATTTTTAAAATGTTTTTGCTCAGTAGCCATAAGTAATAAAATTAGATTTAAAATGGCTGGAACAAACACAAAGCCAATCATATAAAGTAAAGAAATGATTTTAAGAGCAAAGTATAAATAAGTAAAATAAGCAGTTAAAAGAATCAGAATAGCGTTTAAAAAGCTAACAATACGCTTGGTAGTTTTAAGTCCATAAACCGAAATGATAGTCCTCGTTTTTCGCTTTTCATCACCTTTAAGGTCTTCAATATCCTTGACGATTTCCCGAATGAGGTTAATGAGAAAAGCAAACACAAAATAGGCTATAATTATATTAAAAACGCGCATTTGACTCACTGCATTGGCAGGGTTCATAGTAGGGAAGCTATCATAAAAACCTAGAATCAAGATGCTTAAACTCACTAAAAAGGCCACCAAAACATTCTTTAAAATCAATATATTTTTCCACGATTGTGAATATTTTAATAAGCCAAATGCCAAAGCTAAAAATAACAGGGCATAGTTGAGGTGATTAATGGCAAATGATAAATAATAAGCCAAGCCCAAACCAATGATATTAAATACGATATATACTTTCATGGCGGTGCGTTCACTTATTTTTGTGCCGATGATAACTGCATGGGTTTTGTTTATCTTATCAGATTCTAAGTCGTAGATATCATTGATAACGTAACCGGCGGCAGCAATAAAAAGGAGAGCAAAAAGGAGGAGCAAAAAAAGAGGTGTTGTTAATTGCAAAGCGATGCCACTTTTGTTTAAAAAGAAATATTTGAATAAAATTTGGCTAAACGCAATGATGATTAAATTCTTAAATCGGATAAGCTTAAAAAAGTATTGCATTATCTAATGTGTTGTTTTTTAATGCGATCTAGGGTTCTCTTATTGTCACGATCTTTAATAACTTCGCGTTTATCGTAGGTTTTTTTGCCTTTGCAGAGTGCAATTTTAAGCTTTGCCCATCCTTTATCCGTTAAAAATAAATGAAGGGGAATGAGGGTGAGACCCACATTTTTAACTTCCTTTTGAAGTTTTTTAAGTTCTCTTTTTTGCAACAACAAACGTCGTTCACTTTTTGGCAGATGGTTATAAACCGTTCCATTAAAATATTCTTCAATGGTCATATTGATAACAAAGAGTTCCCCTTTTTCATTAAACTCACAAAAACTTTCGGTAATATGAGCTTTGCTCAATCTAATTGACTTAATTTCAGTACCGGTTAACTGAATACCTGCAATATAGGTATCGAGTATTTCATACTCAAAACGCGCCTTCTTATTTTTAATATTTATGTTGGGTTGCATGAGCGCAAATTTAGCAAATATTAAGCTTTAAACAGGTGCTTACTTTATATTTAAACTATCGCCTAAAGATTTAAGAAAGGCATTGCGGTCGATGCTTTCGCTTGCTTTGCTGCGATAAAATGCATTTTCGGCTAACAGCGTTGTCAATTCATAAGAGGCGTGAACTTTGGCATTGAAATCGCTTGTTAATACCCATTGTGTTTGGGCTTCTTTTAAAAATATTTTTAAGGAATTGACCTTTATTTGTTCGTTTGGTTTTGAAACTTTAAATTTTTTATCTAGTTTGACCAACAAGGCATTGTAGGTTCTGGTCAAATCAGTTTGTGATTGTTCGTAAACTTTAAAAATACAAGCATTCTTTGTTTTAAGATTTGCAATAGTATCACAAGCAGTTAAATTTAAAATTTGCGCTGAAATAAAATGATAACTAAAAAAACAACAAAGGAATAAAAAAAGGGTTCGGGGTGTTTTAATCATAAATTATTGACTGGGAGGTGTTATCATGATGTGTGCTTTATAAGTTCCTGGAAACATCAACCACGGACCACCAGGTTCATAAGGGCTCAAGGGTAAGCCTGTGCTCGCAGCTGTTGCCCAAGGAATATAAACCACATACCTTAAATTTCCGTTGATTACTTTTTTTGTAGCGACATCGTAATTAGCATTTGCACCATAAAGTACATAGAGTGTACTCGGATGTTTGGGCATTTTTAAAACACCCGATTTAGCTTCGGCTTCTCTTATCATCTCAATTTGATTGGTGTTTTTGCCTAATAGCTTTAAAGCTCTTCCCCTGGCCATAAATGGGTCGAGATCTTTGTGATAACAAGCCACACTAAACGATTTGCTGTCGGGATTATTTGCCAAACAAACCAAATTACCTTTTCCTTTTCGCAAAATTGCGTATTCTTTTTTCGAATTATAACCAATAACGGTAGCGCCATCGCGCTCACTTGCAGGCGCAGCCTGAACGGCCGATGTTATTTGATCTTCTTCTGATAAGAGTCCTTGTGCATTAAGCGTTGTAGCTAAAAAAGTACCCAATAAAAAAACAGAAATTAGTTTCATATTAATTATTTTTTGTGGCTTTTGGCTTATCTATTTTTACAAATAAAATTTGTTCTTTTTCGTCTAAATCTAAGGTAATTTTATCTCCGGTTTCTAATTTTGAGTTGACTATTTCAGAAGCTAAAGCATCTTCAACATATTTTTGAATGGCGCGCTTTAAAGGTCTAGCGCCATATTGTTTGTCAAATCCTTTTTCGGCAATAAAGTCTTTGGCTTTTTTGGTTAGAATGAGTTTATAGCCTAAATTTTCGATGCGCAATAATAATTTTTCGAGCTCAATGTCGATAATTTTATCAATGTCTTCTTTTTCTAAAGCATTAAAAACTACCACATCATCAATGCGATTTAAAAACTCGGGGGCGAAAGTTTTTTTAAGTGCATTTTCGATAACACTTTTTGAATAAGCACTCTCTTGTTCTTTTTTAGAGGCAGTTCCAAAACCAACACCTTGGCCAAAATCTTTTATCTGTCTAGAACCAATATTGGAAGTCATGATAATGATGGCATTTCTAAAGTCAATTTTTCTACCCAAACTATCGGTTAAAAATCCGTCATCAAGAACTTGAAGCAACATATTAAATACATCAGGATGGGCTTTTTCTATTTCGTCTAATAAAATAACTGCATAGGGTTTTCGTCTAATTTTTTCGGTTAGTTGACCACCTTCTTCATATCCTACATAACCTGGAGGCGAACCAATTAAGCGGGTAATGGCAAATTTTTCCATATATTCGCTCATATCTATGCGCACCAATGCATCTTCCGAATCAAATAATTCGGTTGCCAATACCTTTGCTAATTGTGTTTTGCCAACGCCTGTTTGACCTAGAAAAATAAAACTTCCAATCGGTTTATTAGGATCTTTTAATCCCACACGATTGCGTTGAATGGCTTTAACCACTTTTTCAACGGCTTCTTCTTGGCCGATTACTTTTTTAGAAATTAACGGAAATAAATCGGCTAAGCGCATACTTTCGGCTTGGGCAACGCGGTGAACGGGAATACCAGTCATCATAGAAACCACTTCGGCAACATTGTCTTCGGTAACCACTTCTCTATTGAGGTTGCTTTGTTCGTCCCATTTTAATTGTTCATTTAAAAGGGCTCGTTCAATATTTTTTTCATCATCTCTCAATTTGGCAGCTTCTTCAAATTTTTGACTTTTTACGACTTGATTTTTAAGTGTTTTAACGTCTTCAAGTTGTTTTTCGAGGTCTAAAATTCGCTGAGGTACCACAATATTTGTGATGTGAATACGCGATCCGGCTTCGTCGAGCGCATCAATCGCTTTATCTGGTAAAAACCGGTCGGTCATGTAGCGGTTAGTTAAATTAACACAGGCTTTAATTGCCGCATCGGTATAAGTTACTTGATGATGATCTTCATATTTTACCTTAATATTGTTTAAAATTTCGATGGTTTCATCAACAGAAGTTGGGTCAACCAAAATCTTTTGAAAACGGCGTTCTAAAGCACCATCTTTTTCAATATGTTGTCTGAATTCATCTAAAGTTGTTGCGCCAATGCATTGAATTTCACCTCTTGCCAAGGCGGGTTTAAACATATTTGAGGCGTCGAGCGAACCAGTTGCGCCACCGGCTCCAACAATGGTATGGATTTCGTCAATAAAAAGAATGATGTCGTTATTTTTTTCGAGTTCATTCATCAGCGCTTTCATGCGTTCTTCAAACTGCCCTCGGTATTTTGTGCCGGCAACAAGGCTGCCTAAATCTAATGAAACAACACGCTTGTCAAACAAGATACGCGAAACTTTGCGCTGTACAATTCTGAGCGCTAAACCTTCGGCTATAGCCGATTTGCCAACACCGGGTTCCCCAATTAAAAGGGGATTGTTTTTTTTGCGACGGCTAAGGATTTGGCACACGCGTTCAATTTCTTTTTGACGTCCAACAACTGCATCTAATTTTCCATTTTCGGCTAACACGGTTAAATCTCTTCCAAAATTATCTAAAACAGGTGTTTTAGATTTTATGGCTGTTGGTGATTTTGGGTTTTCAAAAGGGTTTTCTTTTGACAAGCCCTCGTCATCAAAAGGCATTTCTGCTTTTGGTGTCTTAAATTCAGAGGCTTCGCCGGCATTTGCATCGAAAAATTGTAAAAAGACAGATTTTACTTCATCGTAATCAATATCAAATTTATTCATTAACATAGTGGTAGGATCAGACTCATTTCTCAAGATGCAGAGCAACAAATGCGCCGTGCTAATTGCGTCATTTTTATAGAGTTTTGCTTCTAAAAAAGTAGTTTTAAGTGCTTTTTCGGCTTGTTTGGTCAAATGTAAATGCTGTTTATTTAAGCCATCCTTAAAAATTAAATCACTGGCATTTAACTTTTCAACTTGCTTTCTAAGATGCTTTAAATCAATGTCTAATGCATTTAGAATATCAATGGCTTCACCTTCATTTTTGCGTAACATACCTAAAACAAGGTGCTCAGTTCCAATATAATCATGACCTAAACGCAAGGCTTCTTCTTTGCTAAAAGCAATGACTTCTTTTACTTTTGGTGAAAAATTATCGTCCATATAAATCACTTTAATGTTGGTAAAATTAGTAGATTTTTCTGTAAATCTTTACAAAAACTACCACAAGTGTAAAATTATAAATTATTTATCATTAAAACTTATAAAAATGTTAAAACTAAAAGCCTCAATTGTTAATAATTTTTAACAAAAAATAGCTTGTTTCAAGCCTAAAAAAGCTAGTAAATGTTGTATCTTGCGTCGTTATAAATCAATAAAGAAATAAATAATTTTATGGCAGAATCAGAAAAATTAATTCCTATAGTTATTGAAGATGAAATGAAATCTTCATACATAGATTATTCAATGTCTGTAATTGTTTCAAGAGCTTTACCCGATGTGAGAGATGGTTTAAAACCAGTGCACAGACGGGTGCTTTTTGGGATGCACGAATTAGGAGTTAAATCAAGTGGCAGTTATAAAAAATCAGCGAGAATTGTTGGGGAAGTTTTAGGTAAATACCACCCTCATGGCGACACTTCTGTTTATGATGCGATGGTTCGTATGGCGCAAGAATGGAGCATGCGCTATCAACTTGTTGACGGTCAGGGTAACTTTGGTTCTGTTGATGGCGATAGCCCTGCAGCGATGCGTTATACCGAGGTTCGTATGAAAAAAATATCTGAAGATATGTTGGCAGATATTGAAAAAGACACCGTTGACCATCGTTTGAACTTCGACGATACCTTATTAGAACCTACCGTTTTACCTTCGCGAATTCCTGGTTTATTGGTAAATGGCGCCTCGGGCATTGCCGTTGGGATGGCTACAAATATGGCACCTCACAATTTATCGGAAGTAGTTGACGGCATCATTGCCTATGTTGATGACAATGACATTAGTATTGAAGGTTTAATGAAATACATTAAAGCGCCCGATTTTCCTACGGGCGGAACAATATATGGCTATGAAGGTGTTAGAGAAGCTTTTTTAACAGGAAGAGGACGGATTGTGATGCGCGCTAAAACTTCTTTTGAAGAAGTTCACGGTCGTGATTGCATTATCGTTACCGAAATCCCTTATCAAATCAATAAAGCAGAGATGATTAAAAAAACTGCTGATATGGTTAATGATAAAAAATTTGATGGTATTTCGTCTATTCGCGATGAATCGGATAGAACGGGTATGCGCATTGTTTATGTTTTAAAACGCGATGCCGTTCCTAATGTAGTGCTAAACAAGCTTTTTAAATTTACTTCACTGCAAACATCATTTAGCGTCAATAATATTGCCTTAGTTCACGGCCGACCAGAGTTGCTAAATCTCAAAGATTTAATAAATCATTTTGTCAATCACCGTCACGAAGTTGTGGTGAGACGCACCAAATATGAGTTGATAAAAGCCGAAGCAAGAGCACACATTTTAGAAGGTTTAATCATTGCTTCTGATAATATAGACAAGGTAATTGCCTTAATAAGAAGCTCAAATAATGCCGACGAAGCCAAAGAAAAGTTGATGGCCAATTTTGAATTATCCGAAATTCAAGCCAAGGCAATTGTAGAAATGAGGTTGAGACAACTCACCGGTTTAGAACAAGATAAATTACGTGCCGAGTTTGATGAAATTATGAAATACATCATTGATTTGAAAGATATTTTAGCAAATGAATCAAGACGCATGATTATAATTAAAGAAGAACTCATAGCCATAAAAGAAAAATATGGTGATGAACGCCGTTCGCTAATTGAATATGGTGGAGCTGATGTTAGTATTGAAGATATGATTCCCGATTCTCAAGTTGTTTTAACCATTTCACATGCGGGTTATATTAAGCGTACAGATTTATCGGAATATAAAATACAAAATAGAGGCGGAAGGGGTCAAAAAGGCGTTTCTACCAGAAGTGAAGATTTCTTAGAACATCTATTTGTGGCTTCAAACCACCAATATTTAATGTTCTTTACTCAAAAAGGAAAAGTATTTTGGATGCGCGTTTACGAAATTCCCGAAGGCAATAAAACTGCTAAAGGCCGCGCCATTCAAAATCTTATAAATATTGAACCTGACGATAAGGTCAAAGCCTTTATTTGTACACAAGATTTAAAAGATGAAGCCTATGTTAACAGTCACTATGTTGTCATGGCAACTAAAAAAGGCATCACTAAAAAAACCTTGTTAGAACAATATTCTAGACCACGCTTAAATGGAATTAATGCCATTACCATTAGAGAAGATGATGAATTGATAGAAGCTAAATTAACCAATGGCAATTCGCATATTATGCTTGCCGTAAAATCGGGTAAAGCCATCCGATTTGAAGAAAATAAAACCAGACCAATGGGCAGAAATGCTTCGGGCGTTAAAGGAATAACACTTCAAAACGAGCAAGATGAAGTTATTGGAATGGTAACTTTTGACGATGAAAATACCGATGTGCTTGTTGTTGCCGAAAATGGTTATGGAAAACGTTCAACGATTGATGATTACAGAATTACAAATAGGGGCGGAAAAGGCGTAAAAACCATTAATATTACCGAAAAAACCGGTAAATTAGTCGCCATAAAAAATGTAATTGATACCGATGATTTAATGATTATCAATAAATCGGGCTTAACCATTAGAATGGCCGTAGCCGATTTACGTGTTATGGGTCGCGCCACTCAAGGTGTTAAATTGATTAATATTAAAGATGACGACTCAATTGCAGCAGTTGCAAAAGTGATGAACGATGATGAAATTGATGGCAATCAAAATGAAAATACAAATACAAATGAAGAGAATTTACAAACTGAAGAATAATAATCATAATTAAAACAAAAATGAAAAACCAATTATTAATAGGATTCATGTTGTTGGCTACAATAACAGTAGTTGGACAAAAAAATGAACTTAAAGCGGCCGAAAAAGCACTCGCTAGCAATGATTTAACCCTAGCAAAAACCTCTATTCAACAAGCTGAAGCACTTCTTGCCACTGCTGATGACAAACTAAAAGCTAAATTTTACTTTATAAAAGGTAAAGTATATGCCGATATTGCTAAAAAACAACCAGCCGAAGCCGATGCAGCTTATGACATTGCCGCAAAAGCCCTAACCGATTTGTTAGATTTTGAAACTAAATTAGGTGGTAAAAAAATCTATTCAGCCGAAGCAGCCCCTTTGTTTAACAGTTTAATTTCTGATATTAGAGATGTTGCTGTAAACCAATACAAAGCACAAGATTACATTAAATCGGCTCAAAATTTTAACAAGATTTATAAAATGAGTCCTAAGGATACTTTTATGTTAGATAATGCTGCCAATGCGGCTTATTTAGGAAAAGATAACCAAGTTTCTTTAGATTTTTATATTGAATTAAATAGGTTAGGCTACCAAGGTATTTCAACTGAATATACAGCAAAAAATACCGAAACAGGTCTAGCAGAAAATTTTGCTTCAAAAAACCAACGTGATTTGATGATTAAAACCGGAAAATACACTGATCCAAAAGATGAGGTTACCCCTTCGCGCAAAAATGCTATCATCAAGAATATTGCATATTTATATGGTGAATTAGGCCAAAACGAAAAGGGCTTAGATGCTATTAAAAAAGCAAGAGCAACTGATCCAAATGATTATAATTTATTATTAGCCGAAGCTGATTTACAAATTAAATTAGGTAACCGGGTTAAATTTGGAGAGTTGATGAATGAAGCTATCGAAAAAAATCCTAATGAACCTATTTTATATTTTAATTTGGGGGTTATTAGTGCCGAACAAAATAAGGACGAAGAAGCCATTAAATATTATAATAAAGCTATCGAATTAAAACCAGCCTATTTTGATGCCTATGTCAATTTGGCGAATGTTTATCGCAAAAAAGAAGAAGGTATTATTGAAAAAATGAATAACAGTTTAAGTGATTTTGCTAAATACGATAAATTTAAAGCTGAATTATCAAAGTTATACAAACAAGTGTTACCTTATTATGAAAAAGCTTACGACATTAAAAAGGATGATATTTCAGTTGTTCAAACCCTGATGGGAATTTTTGAAAATTTGGCTATGGATGCCGAATATAAAAAACTAAAAGCAGCTTATGACGCCTTAAAAGGTTAATATATAGCTTATCACACTTTATAAAAAAAGCCTTATTCGTTTTGATTAAGGCTTTTTTAGTTTAAATAATTTTTTTAATCACCCTGAGTTTGTGAGAGTGTCGTTTGGTATCAACATTATAAATCCCACTGTGGTCAAGCAAGTCAATCCGTACTTTACCGTGCGCATGAATAATTTGGTTGTTAGATAAAATCATTCCAACATGAACTATTTTTCCTTCTTCGTTATCAAAAAAAGCTAAGTCACCTGGCTCACTTTCTTCAATAAAGCTTAAGGCTTCTCCTTGCATAGCTTGTTGCGAAGCGTCGCGCAATAACTTATAGCCATTAAGCTTATAAACCATTTGCGTAAAGCCCGAACAATCGATGCCAAAGGGTGTTTTGCCTCCCCATAAATAGGGTGCATTCAAATACATATAAGCGCTATCAATCAATTTATTTTTAGCTGATTGACCGCTAATAGTAGCGCCTTCAAAGTGGGTTTCAAAATTTTTTAAATGGGTGATATCATTTTTAAATAGCGGTAATTCAGCTCCTAAAGAAAGTGTTAAGAGCTCTGTTTTATTAAAGCTGGCAACATTCACTAAATCGGCGATATAAGTTGGATTTTGGTTTTGCAGATTATGATACTCTGCTGATGAAATTTGAATTTGTTGTTTTTTATCAATCCAACCTTCATAAGCATCAAAGGCTAATTTAATTTTGAACCAACTCGTGCTTTCTTCTAAAATTTCAAAACTTTCGCCAAATAAAACCTGAGAAATCAGCTCACTTTTATCGCTTGGAAGCGGTCGAAGCGCAATACTATTTAAAATACAAATTCCGTAGTGCATAAATTATTACCTATTTTCAATTAGGATTGCACCTGCACCACCGCCACCATTACAAATTGAAGCTGCGCCAATTTTGCCGTTATTTTGTTTTAAAACATTTATTAAAGTAACCACAATGCGTGCGCCAGAACAACCTAATGGATGTCCTAAGGCAACCGCGCCACCATTGACATTCACTTTAGAGGCATCTATTCCTAAAATTTTGGTGTTTGCCAAGCCAACAACGGCAAAAGCTTCGTTAAATTCAAAATAATCAACGTCTTGAATTTTTAAGTTTGCTTTTGCTAAGGCTTTAGGAATAGCTTTAGAAGGACTTGTGGTGAACCATTCGGGAGCTTGAGAAGCATCGGCATAACTTATAATACTTGCCAAAGGTTTTAAACCCAATGACAGGGCTTTTTCTTCACTCATTAAAATCAAAGCAGCAGCACCATCACTTAAAGAAGAAGCATTGGCGGCTGTTATTGTGCCATCTTTGCCAAAAGCTGGTTTTAACAGTTTAATTTTATCAAAGCTCACTTTGGTAAACTCTTCGTCTTTATCAACAATAATAGGGTCTCCTTTGCGCTGAGGCACCAAAACAGGAATTATTTCTTCATTAAAGTTTCCTTCTTTCCAAGCTTTTGCAGCTAAGGTGTAAGAATTGATGGCAAATTGGTCTTGGTTTTCACGTGTAAAATGGTGTGTGCTCGCACATAAATCACCACAAGTCCCCATGTGTTTTTCGTCGTAAACATTTACTAATCCATCTTTTAACAAGCCATCTATTAGGGTAGCGTTACCTAATTTTTGTCCGTTTCGCATATCTAGATAATGGGGAATTTGGCTCATACTTTCCATGCCACCTGCCACCACTATATCGGCATCGCCTAAAGCGATAGATTGTGCGGCAAACATAATGGCTTTCATTCCAGAAGCACAGACTTTATTTACAGTGGTACAGGGAATGGTATTGGGTAAACCAGCAAAAAGAGCAGCCTGCTTTGCAGGGGCTTGTCCGGCATTGGCTTGAACCACCTGCCCCATATAGACTTCATCTACTAGTTTTGGGTCTAAATTAATTTTATCGAGGGCTCCTTTAATGGCAATTGCTCCTAATTTAGTTGCCGAAATGCTTGATAAACTACCTAGCATACCGCCAATTGGGGTGCGTACGGCTGAGACTATAACTACTTTTTTATTCATTTTAAATGGATTGTTAAATTCTAAAAACTTTACAAAAATACGGTTTTTAGCTTAAACAATTTTGCAATCGGTCTTTAAATATGGCTATTAGAATATTTTAATTTCTTTTAATAAGCAATTGTAATTTTTTAAAAAAGACTATTTTTGAGGAATAATATAAAAGATGAAAAATTTTAAAAACAAAATATTCTCCAATCACTCGTTAATTTACAAAATCTTTCTTTTAGTAATTACTACGATTTCAATTATTTACCTCTTTCCAAAAGGAGGTCAGTTTAAATATGAATTCCGCGAAGGAAAACCTTGGCAATACGAAAATTATTATGCCCCTTTTGATTTTGCCATTTTAAAATCGGAAGATGAAATTAAAGCTGAAAAAGATCTAATCAAACAAAATTTAAAACCCTATTACCGAAATAAAGTTGAGGTTATTAATGCGGTAGCTGCCGATTATAACAACAAAATAACTTTAATGCTCAAAGATCCAATTTTTGCTAATGCCCATAAAAAAGAATTGGAAAATTTTGGCAGAACGGTAATTGATGAAATTTATAATATTGGCTATTTAGATGCAAACAGCACTAGTTTTCAACGAAATAATGAAATTATGATCATTACCAACAACACGGCTAATGACCAAATATTAAATCAGTTAATTAATAAACAAACGCTACACGATAAATTAATTTTCTATTTAAAAGATGCTAAATACAATCTGTATGCTGATAAGTTTAGTTCATTTCTTATTGATATTTTAAAGCCGAACCTATTTTATGATAAGAATTTAAACGAAAAAGCATTAGAAGACGCTTATAAAAACATTTCGTTGACTAAGGGATTTATATCCGAAAAGGAACGTATTATTTTAAAAGGTGACGTGGTTGAAGGCAAAAACTTTGAAATATTAAATTCTCTTAAAAAGGAATTTGAATCGCAGCTTTGGAGCAAATCTAATTACAATTGGATTGTTTTGGGCTATACTATTTTAGTAGCATTGGCCATGTTGATGTTGCTCTTATTTCTCCACAAATACCGCATAGAAATTTATGATAATAACAAAAAGGTAACATTTATATTTTCTAATGTGTTGTTAATGGTGCTTTTAACAACTTTGATGATTAAATTTAAACCCGATTACGTTTACATAGTTCCCCTAGTAATTTTGCCCTTGATTTTAAAAGCCTTTTTCGATGCGCGTTTGGGCTTATTTGCCCACGTTTTAACCATCCTTTTATTGGGTTTTATTGTGCCCAATAGCTTTGAATTCATATTTTTACAAATCATTGCGGGCATTGTAACCATTTTAACGGTTTCCGAATTATATAAACGAGCCAATTTGTTTATTTCGGTAAGTCAGATTACGTTGGTTTATTTTCTGTCTTATTTTGCCTTTTCGGTTACAAAGGATGGAAATGCCTCACATTTAGAACTTTTAAAATTTGAACTTTTTATTTTCAATGGTGTTTTAACATTATTTGTGTTGCCCCTAATGTTTTTTTATGAAAAAGTTTTTGGATTAGTATCTGATGAAACCTTGCGTGAATTATCCGATTCTAACTCAAAATTATTAAGAGAGTTGGCCGAAAAAGCACCAGGCACCTTTCAACATTCTATGCAAGTAGCTAACCTAGCCGAAGCTTCGGCAAGCGAAATCCGCGCAAATGCCATGTTGGTGCGAACGGGCGCGCTCTATCACGATATTGGCAAAATGTTTAACCCAATGTATTTTACCGAAAATCAGTCGACAAGCGTTAATCCCCATTTCGATTTGTCCCCAAAAGACAGCGCTAAAATTATTATAAGCCATGTTATAAAAGGCATTGAATTAGCAAAAAAAAATAACTTACCCGACCGAATTATAGATTTTATACGAACGCATCACGGAACGTCGTTGACCTATTATTTTTATAAACTTGAAGAAGACCGAAATATAGGTGATTTAAATCCAGAAGATTTTCGTTATCCAGGACCCATTCCTTTTTCAAAAGAGACGGCAATTTTAATGATGTGCGATGCCTGTGAGGCTGCCTCTAAAAGCTTGAAAATTCCTACCGGCAAATCCATTGACGAATTGGTTGAAAAAATCATCAACGGCCAGATGGAGCAAAAGCAATTTATGAACGCTGACATTACTTTTAAACAAATAGAAACCATTAAAAAAGTGATTAAAAAGAAATTAAAAAATATCTACTATTTAAGGATATCGTACCCTGAATAATAATTAATAAAAATGTTGCTTAATTGCATTTCAAACGATACATTTGCACACTCAAAAAATAAGTTCATTAAAAGTTAAAAAATAGGAGAGGTGCCGGAGTGGTAACGGAGCAGATTGCTAATCTGTCGACGGGTAACTGTCGCCAGGGTTCGAGTCCCTGTCTCTCCGCAATTCAAGCAAATAACATCGGTTTTTTGTTAAGGTCTATTAAAATAGATAACCAATTCGGGGTGTAGCGTAGCCCGGTTATCGCGCCTGCTTTGGGAGCAGGAGGTCGCAGGTTCGAATCCTGCCACCCCGACAAAAATTTTGGAAGGTCGCGTAGCTCAGCTGGATAGAGCATCTGATTTCTAATCAGACGGTCACAGGTTCGAATCCTGTCGCGATCACAATCCAAGTCTCAGACTTACCTCATTAGTTGAGGTTTTTTACTACTATGATTTATTGTTATGTGGCTAATGCCAACTTACCAAACTAACTAATAATTAGATAGGGTAATTAAAACTGAGCACTCATCGAAATTACAAAATTTCTTCCTGCTGCCGAAATTCCAGAACTATAAGGGCGGTAGCGCTGATCGGTTATATTTTCTAGTCCGACAGTGGCGGTAATTTGCTCAGAAAATGCATAAGTTGACTTTAGGTTAATTGTGTACCAAGCGGGTGAATAATTTTTTCCTTGGGCATCTTTTGCATAGATTTCATCTTTAACTTGTTCTTCGGCGGCTAAATCTTTAAACTTGCGTTCGGCCTGATAGGATGCATAGAATTGCAAATTTAATTTATCTGCTTTATAACTGAGTCTTGAAGTGCCAAAAAGGGGAGCTGCATGGCGCGAAGCGCTGGTTGTGCCGTTGTCTAATTCCTCTCTTCCTTTTTGGTAATTTAAGTCAGATAAAAAGCTAAATCCCGCAGGGAGTTTTACTTCCAATCCACCTTGAAAGCCATAAACATAGGCTTTTGCTGCATTTTGAATGGCTTGCACTTTGCTTAACTCACCTTCATAAACAATGTTATTTTGTCCGTTAAGTTGAAAATCTCTTAGCACTAAAGCATTTTTTAAGGAGGTATAATAAGTGGTAACATCAATTTTTATAACGTCATTAATCACTTTTGCAATGCCAAAATCAAAATTATAGGCATACTCCGATTTTAAATTTGGATTGGGAATGGTGATTGCACCCGGTCCAGAATCGAAAACTTTGCCCAAATCATCAACATTTGGCGAACGAAAAGCCGTGCCAATATTGCTACTGATAACCCAAGAACGCTTTGGGCGATAAACCCCGCCGATGCTACCTGTAAAGGAACCATTATCAATTTTAGCTGTTGTAAAAGGAAATGGAAAGAAGGCTATATTGTTAGAAAAATTGGCATTTAGAGCTATTTGATTATAGCGTAAACCTGATTGTAAGGTGAATTTATCGGTAAGTTTAAATTCCTCATTCACATAAAGGGCCAGCGAGCGCCAATTAGATTTTGGATAGCGAGCAGGGCCTGTAGTTTTAATATTGGTAGAAATATCGGTTAAAAAACCTGTCGATGTAATGTCATTATACACAAATTCAAAGCCATAAAACACAGTGTTTTTTTCATTCAGCGCTTTTTCAAAATCGAGATTAGCCGAATAAGCTTCAACCTGCTCAATTTGGGTATTTCGTTCAACTTTATTTAAGGTTCTGTCAATGCGACTTTCGTCAAAAGATTGTAGCGCTAGGCGCATGGTCATTTGGTCATAAAAAGTTTTATTGCTTTTGTGGGTTATATTTAGGTTGTTCATCAGCCAACTTTGCGGTCCGTAATTCCATTCGGCATAGCGCGGTTTTCCGTTTCGCATGCGGTTGTGTCTATCGTAACGCCCATAAGTTGAGGTTGTTGAATAGTGAAAACCATATTGAAAATCCCAATCTTCATTGGGTTTAAAACGGATTTTTTGCATAACGTTAATTTGAGAATAGGCCGAAGGAATTTGCAATAAAGGATTTTTTTGTTTAATAATTGCGTCAACGCCATTTTCGCTTTTTACATAAAAGGGTTTGATATAATCAACAGGGCCAACGCTTCCCTGACGTAAATTGTCAAAATCCCACGAGCTGAAACTGCTAATTAATGACCATTTTTTCCAACCGATATTAAAATCGATATGACCTGTCTTTTCATTGTTTGCCGATGCCGAACGGATTACTGCTTTGCCTTTTATCAATGGTTTTTCGCTTGTCGAAAATTTTGGTGTAAGCGTTTCAAAACTCATCACACCTCCAATGGCATCACTACCATAAATTACCGAACCTGGTCCAAAAAATACTTCGGTATGCTCGGTTGCAAAGGGGTCAATATTGATGACATTCTGAATGTTACCCGATCTAAAAATAGCGTTATTCATCCTTATGCCATCAACGGTATATAACAAGCGATTTGTAGCAAAGCCTCTAATCATTGGGCTTCCGCCTCCTTGCTGGCTTTTTTGAATATAAACTTTTCCCGAAATATTTAAAAGGTCGGCTGCAGTTTGTGGATTTAGCAACGCGATATCCTTAGTGGTAATTGAGATAATTTTTGAGGGAACATTGCCTGAAGTTTGTTTCCAGCGTGTAGCAGAGATGACTACTTCGTCGAGGTTAAAATTGGAAGCTTTTAGGTGGATTTCAAAATTGACATCTTTAAGATAAGAATAGCTTTTATAAAGGGTTTTATAGCCGAGTATGCGTATTTCAATGCGCTCTGAATTTTTAAAAGCGGTGATATCGGCTTGACCATTATGATTTGTAATAGCATGAGCCTTAGGATTTACACTAAATAGGGTTACTGCCTCTAATGTTTTTTTTGTTTCGTAATCTTTGATGCTAAGGGTTTGGGAATGCAAAAGCCCTGCAATTACTAAGAATAGCCAAAGTAAAAATTGTTTAATCATTGTAAAAAATTAGGTTGTGTAATAAAATTCATCTCACTTATTGTAACAAAAATCATTCCTATTTTGAAGTGGTAGAATAAAAAAAGCGACTTTGTTATTTAAGTCGCTTTTATCGAAAAATATATTGTAACTAGTTGATTTTAACCAAGGCCACTTTAAAAATTAGCGCTGCATTAGGCGGAATAACACCGCCAGCGCCTTGACTGCCATAAGCCAAGTTAGATGGGATAACAAAAGTAGCTTCTTCGCCTACTTTTAACAGTTGAATGCCCTCATCCCAACCTGCGATAACTTGTCCGATACCCAATTTAAAATCAATGGGTTCATTGCGTTTAAAGGAAGAATCGAAAATAGTTCTGTTCAATAATTTACCTTCATAATGAACCGAAACGCGATCACCTTTTGAAGCTTTTTTGCCTTCGGTTGGTTTGGTAATTTTGTAAAATAAGCCACTATTTGTCCTGTTAAAGTCTTTGGTAATGGTGGCTAATTCCTTTTCGGCTTGAGCTTTAGCAAGGGCTTGGCGTTTTTCGCGTGCCCCTTCAAAAGTTCGAAAAGCTTCGATGGCATTAAAGGCTTCGGCTGCTTTTCCTTGACGGATGATGTCAACGCTTTCAATAAGGTCATTTTGCTTAATGGCATTTACAATTTCTTGACCCTCAACCACGTGACCAAAAACGGTATGTTTGCCGTCAAGCCAATCGGTAGCGATATGGGTGATAAAAAACTGGCTGCCATTTGTGCCAGGACCGGCGTTAGCCATTGACAAAATTCCAGGTTTGTTGTGTTTGAGTTCGGGGTGAAATTCGTCAGCAAATTGATAGCCGGGGTTGCCAGTTCCCGTTCCTTGTGGACAGCCGCCTTGAATCATAAAATTTTCGATAACGCGGTGGAATTTTAAACCATTATAATAGGGTGTTCCCTGAGGTTTTGCACTATTTTCGATAGTTCCAGAAGCCAAGGCAACAAAGTTTCCAACGGTTCCAGGTGTTTTTTCAAATTCTAATTGAATTAAAATAGCCCCTTTTGTGGTGTTAAATTGTGCGTATAATCCGTCTTTCATAAGTTTTTTAGTTTAGTTTGCAAAACTAAGAAATTATGCTTGATAAATTCTAAAAGCTTTTAAACACTCGACTAGTTATTGCTAAAAAAAATCCGTTATTTTGTGAAATAATTTTGAAGTATGGAAATTGTAGTTTCAGCCCCTTATAAAAAAGAAGCGGTTGTAAAGGTGTTAAATAACGTAAACAACACAGGAATAACGATATATAAAGGTAGAAATACTATTAAAGCCATCGAAAATGAGCGTGAAAATTGGAATGTTAAGATTTTTAAGATTCCGCATTTAATCAATAAAATAGCCTACCGGTTTTTTAGAAAATCGAAGGCACAACGCTCGTTTGAATATGCCAATAAGCTACTTGATATGGGGGTTTCAACGCCTAAACCAATTGCTTTTGCAGAACATAAAACAGCCTTATTTTTGTTAGATAGCTTTTACATTTCGGAAGCCTTAAATTACGATTTGACTTTTAGAGAATTAATTAATGATCCTAATTATCCTGATAGGCTAACCATTTTGCAACAGTTTACAAAATTCACCTATAATTTGCAGGTAAACGATATCTATTTTATTGACCATTCACCCGGAAACACCTTGATTATCAAACAAAAAAAAGGGATTTATCAGTTTTATTTAGTTGATTTAAACCGGATGAAATTTGGGCACTTAAATTATCAAAAACGCATTCAAAATTTTGCGCGCTTGTCACTCACTGATGAAATGATTGAAATCATCGCCCTAGAATACGCAGGACTGTGCAATAAAGATTATGAAGAAGTTTATGCCGATATGCTAAATGCTTGTCATATTTCGGCTAATAAAAGACTTAAAAAAGCGGCTTTAAAAAAGCGTGTTGGTTTGTAATTTAGAAGTTGGTTTGGGTTTTATGCAACAAGTAAAAATCGGCTAAAACCAGTGCAGCCATTGCTTCTACAATGGGTACGGCGCGCGGAACCACGCAAGGGTCGTGGCGTCCTTTGCCTTGAATTTCTACTTTGGTTCCTAAACTGTTGATGGTTTCTTGTTTTTGTAAAATGGTGGCAACGGGTTTAAAAGCGACGCGAAAATAAATAGGCATGCCATTGCTAATGCCGCCCTGAATGCCTCCCGAAAGATTGGTTTTTGTTGTACCATCGGTATTAAATAAATCGTTGTGTTGTGAACCAGTCATTTGTGCACCACAAAAGCCACTGCCATATTCAAAACCTTTTACGGCATTGATGCTGAGCATTGCCTTGCCTAAGGCGGCATGTAATTTATCAAAAATAGGTTCTCCTAAACCTATGGGCACATTTTTTATCACGCACGTAATGGTGCCTCCAATGGTATCACCACACTTTTTAATGGCTTCAATTTTTTCAATCATCGCCTTGGCAATCAACGCATCCGGACAACGGACGCTGTTGGTTTCGGTTTGTGATAAATCGAGCTCCTGATAGGGTTTTACCAAAAATAAATCCCCAACTGATGAGGTGTAAGCTTGAATGCTGATATTTTTTAACAGCTGTTTGGCAATAGCACCGGCAACAACCCAATTGGCTGTTTCGCGAGCCGAGGTTCGTCCGCCACCGCGATAATCGCGGATGCCATACTTTTTAAAATAGGTAAAATCGGCGTGCGAAGGGCGAAACACATCGTCATTATGTTTATAATCTTTTGATTTTTGATTGGTGTTTTTTATCATAAAGCCAATTGGCGTGCCGGTGGTTTTTCCTTCAAAAATGCCCGATAAAAACAGTACTTCATCGGCTTCTTTGCGCTGGGTAACTATTTTAGACTGCCCGGGTTTTCGTCGATTCATCTCAAATTGAATGGCGTCAAAATTGAGTGTTAATCCGGCAGGGCATCCATCAATAATGCCACCAATGGCTTCGCCGTGAGATTCTCCAAAGGTGGTGAGTTTAAAAAGTGTTCCAAAAGTATTTCCTGCCATTTCTTTTTGTTTTTTTCTTAAAAGACAAATGTAAGATTAAATTTTAAAAAATTTTGTTTAGAAAAACCAGAGTTTAATGGCCATCACTACAATCATCACAATTAAAAAGAGCCGAATAAATCCGTCGCCTTTTTTAACTTGCCATCGGCTGGAAATCCATCCGCCAAAAGCGTTACCGATAGAAAGATACAAGCCGTATTTCCAATCTATAAAACCCGAATAAGAAAAAACGGCAATGGAAGACAAACTGTAAACTAAAGCCACAAAAACTTTAATGGCATTGGTTTTTATTAAGGTGAAATGGTTGATACCCGAAAGCGCCAAGATGATGATAAACCCAACACCCGCCTGAATAAACCCGCCGTAAATGCCAATTAAAAAAAAGACTAAAATGCTCGTCCAAAAATAAACGCCCTTAGTGCGCTCTTGGTGTAATTGGGTGATTTTTGGATTGATAAGCATATAAATTACGACCAAAACCATGATAATGGATAGAATTTTATTAAAGAGGTCGCCTTTAATATCTACGGCGATATTTGCGCCGATAATCGCTCCAAAAAAGGCAGAAATAGCAATATAAATGGAAAACGGAAATTCGGAAACGCCTTTACTTTTAAATCCGGCAACGGAAAAAATATTTTGCACTAAAATAGAAATTCGGTTGGTTCCATTCGCCATAGTAGGGGGAAGCCCCAAAAATATTAATACAGGTAAAGTTAAGAGAGAGCCACCGCCAGCTAAAATATTGATGAATCCAGCAATAAAGCCAATAATGATAAGTGTTATTAAATCGAATGGAAAAGTCATATTTTTTGAAAGTGTAAATATAATTAAAATGCGATTATGATGGCGACTATTTAAAATTTGAAAGCGATTTATTTGCACCCGATGAGCTAAGTAAAATCTGGTAATTTATAATTTACTCTTTTTTACGCTTGTAGTCATTTTTAATTGTTGCCAACTTTGTAGCATCAAAAAAATAAAAATAATAACCTTAAAATCTAAAATAATGAAAAATTTAATTCTTATCGCGCTCTTTACAAGTTCAGTCGCCTTTAGTCAAGTGCCAAGCTTAGAACTCACTCCAAAGGGAATTGAACCTGCCATTATCAACACCAATATGCTTACTGCTTCAAAGCTTTATGAAAAAACCATTAATTGGTTAGAAAAAAATTATGAAAACCCCGATGATGTAATTGTTGCTAATTTAGAAAATAAGGAGTTGACCATTAAAGCCGTAGAGCCTAAAGTGTGGACCCCAAACAGAATTGGTACGGATACTAATTATGATATGGAATACACGTTAAAAATTGAATTTAAAGATAGTCGTTATAAAATAGTGTATGAATTAGGAAATTTTGAAAAGAATGGAGTGCAACTTTCAACCTCCTATAAAGATTTATTTAAAAAATTTGATGGCAGTGTAAAATACAATTATGACGGTGCAGTTGCCGGAATTGAAAAGAAATTTAATGAAAAAACCTTGTCATTATACAACTTCATTATGGGAATTAGTAATGGTGAAGATTGGTAATTAAAAATAGTAATTTATTTCATAGTAGTATTATTTAAGATTGCAAAAAGAAGTTTTTCAACTTCAAAGAAATCCGGAGCTGGGGGGCTTCGGATTTCTTGATTTTAGTTGATATTTATTGAGTAAATTCTCTAAACCTAAAACTTAAGTTTTTTGAAAAGGAGTTATCGTTTTGCAGCTACCCGAAGGTGGCGATTTTTAAGCATTTCACTGTCAACCAAGCAGAAACTTTGATAGAAGTACAAAGCTTGATTTAACCACTGAACCACCACTTTTGGATAGGTGCTGTTATCGGTTCGGCTTTTTTGTCTATACATTTTTATGCAATTCAACTTCTGGCATTTCATCCCAAGTCTTGCCTTCCAAAAGTCGTCCTGTTTTCTTCTTGTTTGTCCCGCCCCATTGCTTGAAGAAAAATGCAATGTCTGCATTTATACATTGATTTTTTATGTCTGATACCCATTCTTCTTTCATAGGTCTCGGCTTACGACCGCTTTCTCCACCAACAATTACCCAATCTATGCCTGTCAAATTCATATTGGGAATTACTCCAATCAATGGCTCACAAGAAAGGAATTTAACTCTTGCTCCTGTCTCACGTAGTAAATCAATTCTTTTGGTTACTTTATTGTTCTCTACTGAAACACCCATCCAAATGTTATGTGTCCAATCTAACCAACCTTCACTGTCATAGTATCTTAAAATGTCCGCTCTCTTAGTTAATACCTGAAAAACGTGTTGCGGATTTTCCTTCATTACTTTAAATATTTTCTTAATAAAGTCAATTGGAACGTCTTTGTGAAACAAATCACTCATAGAGTTTACAAAAACTACCTTTGGTTTTTTCCAAGTATATGGCGTTTGTAATTCGACTTCGTGAATGGTTATTTCAAAATTGTTTTTGTATTTCTCAACACCCATTGCTTGTAAACGCTTTGACATAACTTCTGCATAACAGAATTTACATCCCGCTGAAATTTTGTCGCAACCCGTTGTTGGGTTCCAAGTCATTTCAGTCCATTCTATACTTGATTGTGCCATTTTATTTTAGTTTAAATTGTGCTTTTTGAAATTCAACCCTATAGTATTTATAACCAAGGTAGGTATGTTTTTTATTTTTAACTTCAGTTCCATCTGATTTCGTAACTGATAGTTTTCCATCATTTCGCCAATTATAAAATATTTCATTTGTATGTTTTGGTAAAAATCCTTGTCTTAATGTAAACTCATATACTTCACCATTATAACGCTTCTTTTCTTTCAAATATTCTTTCAGTTTTGTTTCAAGTGGGTTTGTTTTGTATTCGTGAAATAGACTTAGCGTATTACCTGCATAATCCCACCCTTTACCATATTCTGTGTCAATTTCCCATTTAGCTTCTAACATTTTCTCAAATCCTTTTATGTGAGAAGTGAAAAAGAACAAACAAAATACAGTGTTTGTATCTTTTTGAATAGTGAAAGTGTCAACAAAGAAACTACTACCTAAAAAATTTTGAAATCCTTGCTTCAATTCTGATATGAAATTCCAAACATTACCAGGTCTCCATTCATTAAAATTTGGAATTATTTCAGTGATAAAATCTTTTAGAGCTTCAGGTGTTCCGTTACTTGCAAAACGATACATAAACTGTGTCGGTAGCCACAAAAGAACTTCGGAATTTCCTTTGGACATTAAATTTTTAATCTGACTTGCTTTAATATGCTTGTATTCGTAAGGGTCAATGAAAATGAATGCTTTTTGATTGAGTTTCTTTAATTTAGGAAGTTGTGCAAGTAGATTTTCATATTGAACTTGGTAATCTTCTGTTGAAAATTGTAAGTCGCCAATTTCAGGATAATACAATGATTTATCTTTCAAAGACTGTTCAACTTTCTTTACTTTTCTTTCTTCAATGTCGTTAAAGTGGCAATCAATCTTTGGTATGCTTGAAAACTTGGCAACATTTAAGAAATGAATATCTTTTACTTGTCGCATTGTTACAAGCGGGCTTCCTTCTCCACCATTTTCATATAGTCCTTCTCCGCAGAATAGGTCATAAATTTTAATTCTTTTTGTATAACCGTCATTACAAATAATGTTCAGGTATTTTTTTAGATACTCTCCAAGAAGTCTAACTTTTGCTTCTGAATGGTTTAGTAAGTTGGTTTTAACGTCTTTTTTTGTCATTTGTGGTGTGTTTTTTTAAGCTGACCAATAACTACATCATTTTAGCAAAGAACAATGCATTCATCAGTAATTTATTAGTGCCATACCAAAAGGCTCTAAAATTGGTATTATCAGTAAAGACAATAACTTTTCCTTTACCTAAATTGCTAACTTTAAAGGGAATAGTATTGCCAATGACCTTTAAATTTTCTTTAGAAATATAACCACTCAAAAGCGGATTAGCTGTATATTGAATGGGATTTACATAATTGGTAGAGTCAGGTTTTATAAATAGGGTTGTATTTCGGAACATGGCGAGGTGATTATTGGTATACCCAAAATTGATGGGGTGGCTTAAATCGAGTTTTGCATCAAAAATAGCACCACCAATTACCTGTGCGCCATTAAAATCATCGCGTTGTTCAAAACGAATGTTTTTAGTTAGCGCTTTTGATTTTTCAAAATCAAGTTTTATAAAATCCGATTTTGCTAACCATCTAACCGCATTTCTATAGGCTATTACCACACCACCATTTTGAGTATAGGCTTTTAGTGCTTCGGTAGATGATTTTGATAAATCACCGTAAGTACTCGGAATGATAATCGCCGTATATTTTGTTAAGTCGAATTGGCTCAATTCATTGGCATCTAATTTTGAGATGGGTATTTTATAATGGGTGTCAAAAGTGTGCCAAATTTCACCGGCATCAGCACTTGCAATACCTTCACCTACCAAAACAGCGACATTTAAGGCTTTTAAAGGTTCAAAATTAGGACTTCCCAAGTCAATTCCCTCGGTTAAACCAGTGCTTAATGAGGTGATGTTTATCCCAAAATCTTGGGCAATTTTTGTCATTACCATCGCCAATTCTTGTGCGTTAAGATCCTGATTTTGAACAGGGATCATTATGCTGCCATAATCGTAAGAATGGCCTTCAACACTAAAAGGTTTTAGCGCTACTTTTGCGCGTAATCCTTTTTTTAGCAAGGCTTGTAGTGCTGCTGGTGCATAATAATTGTGCCATTCAAAAACATAAGCATATTGACTTTGATTGCTCAATTTACCCTTTTCAAATTCCATATTTGTGATTTGCGTTCCAAGCTTATCGGTAAGGTTTAAATAAGCATAATCTAAATTAAAGGCGAGTGGTAAGGTCCAAGCCGATATGTCATAAAACAAGCTGTCGGCAAATTGTGTTCGTTTTTCAAACATGGCATTGATCATACGCACATTTTTTTGCTCAAGCGGAATGATGATGCTATTTTCTTTATTAAAATGTTTGCCATTTGCGTCCATATCATTTTTTAGGGCGTGAAAAGTAATGTGTTGGCGTTCTAACATTTTTGCGAATTGGTAGCTTGAGCCTTTGTCTTTTAAAGATCCGACTACAATGGCTTTTTGTTTATTGTTTTTAGCTTCGTTTTGAGCATTGACATAAAAATTGCGTTGGTAATTTAAGAGGTCTGTGCGCAAATTTAAATCGGCATCCATAGTTGAAAGAGCTGTGGTAACATGATTTCGGATGGTAAATGGAAACGTTAAAATGCCATTAACACTTTCTTGTGCGTGGCCGCGCGAACTTGCTTGTTCAAATAAAATGCCGATGCCACCATTAATATCAGGATAAGTTGAACCCTTGCCATAATAAAAATCATCAAAACTTTCTTCACTATAATATAAGGAACCAATTTTATCCATTGCTTTGGCGTGAAAGGCGGCAATTTTTTTGGTAAGATCTTGATTCATTTTGGGCGTTAATGGATGTGTGCGACTTTGAATGCCTGGTTGAAAAAAGTAAGTGCCATCGGTTTGCATTTCGTGATGATCGGTCAATACATTGGGAAACCAACTTTGAAAAGTTGAAATTCGCGCTTTAGATTCTGGCAATTGTGTTACCAGCCAGTCGCGGTTCATATCAAACCAATAGTGGTTGCTTCGGCCACCTGGCCATGATTCATTGAATTCTCGGTCGTTGCTATCAGTAACCAAATTATCGCTTTTATGCATATTTGCCCAAGTAGAAAAGCGTTGTAAACCATCTGGATTTAGTGAAGGATCAAATAAAATAATGGTATGGTCAAGCAAATTATTGATATAATCACCTTCGGCTGCAGCCAAATAATAAGCAACTAAAAGTCCGGCATTTGCACCACTAGGTTCGTTACCGTGAATAGAATAACCTTGATAAGCCACTAAAGGCATCTCGCTGATGTCGAGTTTTGATGAAATATTGGCATCGGTAAGTTTAAGGTGATCGGCTTTTAATTGCGCCAAATTTTGATGATTTTTAGGCGATGTTATGGTTAAAAGCAAAAGCGGGCGACCTTCGTAAGTAGTGCCGCGATTTTCTATGGTAATGCGGTCGGAGCTTTGCGCGAGGGCATACATATAACTCACTAATTTATCGTGACTTATATGCCAATCGCCCACCTGAAAACCAATAATGCTTTCGGGGGTTGGAATGGCTTTGTTGTAGGTGATATCGCTTGGCAAATAATACGATAAATCAATTTTTTTTTGAGCGAAGTTTTGCAATGTTGCCAATACAAAAAGAAAGGTGAAAAATTTTTTCATGAAGTTGGATTGAATGGTTAATGTTGAAGCGTAAAGGTATAAAAAAACCGCTACCAAAAAGGGTAGCGGTTAAAAGTTAAAACGTTAAAATGTTAAATAAATATTAAATATCTTCAAATTTGATATCGGTAAAACTTTCAGATGAAGGTAATTCATCTGAATTAGATTCATTAATTAAATCCACATCACCTGGTTTTTTATAATCTTTTTGATGACGTTCAGAAATAACTTCTTCACCTTTATGATTGATGATATATGAAGTTGCTTGGTTTAACATGTCATTAAACTCTTGAAAGTCTTCCTTATACAAATAAATTTTGTGTTTTTTATAGTGAAAGGAGCCATCATCGTGGGTAAATTTTTTACTTTCGGTTATGGTTAAATAAAAATCGTCGGCTTTTGTAGCGCGAACATCAAAAAAATAAGTGCGTCTTCCGGCGCGTAAAACTTGTGAAAAAATCTCTTCTTGTTCAGTATAATCGTTTTCGGTCATAGATATCTCTCTTTTAAATTTGTTTATAGACTAAGCAAATCTAACAAAATAAATAAATTAAGCAAGATTTATTTTTGTTAAATTATCAAGTTTTATACTTTGACAAAAGTTATTAGCGGATAACATTTTAATTATAAAACTAAAACTAAATAGTTGGTAAAAATTATTTTCTTTACCAACTATTTAAAATTTTAAGGGCTTTAATCTATTTTTTACGACGGTCTTGTTGCTCTTGTGCCTTTTTCATGGCTTCGTTAATTCTTTCTCTAAATTTACTTTGCTTTAAGGGTTTCTTTTTGTTTTCTTGAATTTGCGCATGAATTTTAGCTTCGTCAATTATGTAATGCTTAATGATGAGCATAATAAAAATGGTGAGTAAGTTTGAAATAAAATAGTATAAACTCAAACCACTTCCATAATTGTTAAAGAAAACCAGCATCATAATGGGCGATAAATACATCATGATTTTCATCATTTTAGACATATCGGGCATGCCTTCTTGCGCGGGTGGTTGCATATTCATTTGCTGACTTTGGGTCATCATCATATAAAAGAAGATGGCAATTGAAGCTAAAATTGGAAATAAACTTACGTGGTTTCCATATAATGGAATGTTAAAGGGTAAATTGATAATTTCATCATAAGATGATAAATCTTTTGCCCATAAAAATCCTTGTTGGCGCAGATCTATTGCGGCTGGGAAAAAGCTAAATAAGGCAAAGAATACTGGCATTTGGAGGAGCGCAGGCACGCAACCGGCCATAGGATTTACGCCCGCCTTGCTTTGTAGCGCCATGGTTTCTTGTTGGCGTTTCATGGCGTTTTCTTTACCCTTATATTTGGCGTTTAGTTCTTCCATTTCGGGACGCAAAACCTTCATTTTTGCACTCGACACATACGATTTATAAACTAAAGGCGACATTAATATGCGCACAAATATGGTCATCAATATAATAATGATTCCGTAGCTGCTGATATAGCCTTTTAAAAAGTTAAAGAAATTTATAAATAAATATTTATTAATCCAGCCAAAAATGCCCCACCCTAAATTGATAATGTGTTCTAAACCTTTGTCTTTATAAGAGCTTAAAATGTTATAATCGCTTGGGCCGAAATACCATTTTAAGTCATAAGTTAAATGATTGTTTTTAAAGCTTAAAGGTATTTTTGCAGACATCGTTTTGGTAAATACCGTGTCAAGTTCTTCGTCATTAACCAAATTATCAGAAATGATGAGTGCGCTAGGTAATGGCTTATCGGCAACCAAAACCGACGTAAAAAATTGCTGTTTAAAGCCAATCCAATTTACATTAGTTAGGGTTTTTTGTTTGTCTTTTGCCCCTGCATTTAAATAATCATATTCGCCATTGTCAAAAGCATATTGCAAGGTGGTATATTGATTTTCGTATTTAATGCTTTTTTCTTGGCGGATGGTTTTTATCTGCCAATTTAAATCAATCGCTTTTTCAGTATTTACCGCTGATTCAAGTCCTTTACTTGCAATGCTAAAGTTTAGCATATAATCATCTTTTAGCAACTCATATCGGTATTCTAAATAAGTGGTTTCCGAAGTTTTTAGCTTCATAGAAAGCACCGATTTATCACTTTGAGTGGTTAAAGTAGGCTCAAAATAAAATTCTTTAGTATTTAAATTCCGATGATCGGTAGTGGTAAAATCTAAGTTAAATTGAGCATTGTTATTTTTGACTAAATAAACTGGTTTGTTTTGGTAATCGGTATATTTTTTTAGGAGAATCTCGATAATTTGCCCGCCTTTATTGGCTACTTTTATTTTTAATAAGTCATTCTCTAAAACCGTTTCATTATCAGTAGCACTTGGCAAACTTGCCGAATAACCAAAAGCACCTAGCAGACTTTTAGCCTGAGCCAATCCGGTAGAATCTTGCTTAAAAATATCAATTTTTAAAGGGGTTTCACTGGCTTTAACTTCATTAACCTGCTTAATTTTTGCTATAGAATCTTGAGTTTTTATTTGTTGAAGTTTGTCAGCTTCAGTTGGCTGATTAGTGTACATCCACCAAAGCGTAATAGCTGCTAATAAAACAAAGCCTATCAATGAGTTTAGATCGAATTTTTTTTCTTCCATAAAATTGTAATTGAGGCTTGGTAAAAGCTAACGAAGCCAAGATTTAAAATCGGACAAATGTACTAAAATTTGTCAATAACTTTTATTGTAAGCTTCTAAAGTTGGTCGTATTTTTACCCTTTTTAAAATACACTGTGAAGTCTTATCTCAACCAATTAAACGAAGCTCAAAAAGAAGCCGTCATGCAAAAAGATGGCGCAATGATTATTGTTGCAGGTGCGGGTTCGGGAAAAACGCGCGTTTTAACTTACCGCATCGCTTATTTAATGCAACAAGGCATTGATCCGTTTAATATTTTAGCCTTAACTTTTACCAATAAAGCGGCGCGTGAAATGAAAAATAGAATCGCTAAAATTGTTGGCGAAAGCGAAGCTAAAAACCTGTGGATGGGGACTTTTCACGCCGTGTTTGCACGGATGTTAAGAGCCGAAGCCGACAAATTAGGATTCCCTTCAAATTTTACTATTTACGACACCCAAGATTCTGTAAAATTGCTCACCAGCATCATTAATGAAATGAAGCTCGATAGTGAAATCTATAAAGCAAAACAGGTTTTGGGAAGAATTTCACAATTTAAAAATAACTTGATTACGGTAAAAGCTTACAGCAATAATTCCGAACTTCAAGAAGCGGATAAACAAGCCAGTCGCCCTGAAATGGGCGCTATTTACAAAAATTATATAGATAGGTGTTTTAAAGCAGGCGTAATGGATTTTGATGATTTACTGTTGAGAACCAACGAATTATTGTCGCTTTTTCCAGAGGTTTTGGCAAAATATCAAAATAAATTCCGATATATTTTGGTAGATGAGTATCAAGACACCAACCATTCTCAATATTTAATTGTAAAAGCTTTGTCTAATCGCTTTCAAAATATTTGTGTGGTGGGCGATGATTCGCAAAGTATTTATGCTTTTAGAGGTGCAAATATCAACAATATATTAAATTTTCAACGCGATTTTGACGAGGTTAAAATATTTAAACTTGAACAAAATTACCGCTCTACCAATAATATTGTACAGGCTGCCAACAGTGTGATTGCCAATAACCGTGCAAAAATTGACAAGGATATCTGGACTCAAAATGAAGCCGGCGAAAAGGTTAAAATCATGCATACCTATACCGATAATGAAGAAGGTCGCTTTGTTGCCGATACCATTTTTGATACGATGATGCAGCAGCAGGTAAAAAATACCGATTTTGCAGTTTTATATCGCACCAACGCTCAATCAAGAGCCATTGAAGATGCCTTGCGCAAAAAGGATATTGCTTATAGAATATATGGAGGCTTGTCTTTTTATCAACGCAAAGAAATAAAAGATGTTTTGTCTTATTTGCGCTTACTCATCAATCCTAAAGACGAAGAAGCTCTAAAACGCATCATCAATTATCCCGCTAGGGGTATCGGGCAAACTACGGTTGAAAAATTGGTAGTAGTTGCTAATCAATACAATCGGTCAATTTATACCATTTTAGAAAACCTAGATAAAGTAGAATTTGGTTTAAATTTGGGCATAAAAACTAAATTGCAAAACTTTGTAACTATGATGCAGAGTTTTCAAATATTTTCTCAAGATCACAATGCTTATGAAACGGCCGAACACGTGATAAAGCAAATCCATTTGTTGGCCGATTTAGATAAAGATAGCACGCCCGAGGGCATTAGCCGCATCGAAAATATTCAAGAATTGCTCAACGGCATCAAGGATTTTACCGATAAACAAACCGAAGCCGGCTTAGAAGTATCACTTGTCAATTTTCTTGAAGATGTTGCCTTGGCAACCGATTTAGACAATGAGAAAGCGGATGATAAAGAAAGCGTTTCCCTAATGACCATTCACATGGCTAAAGGATTAGAGTTTCCGTATGTTTTTATAGTGGGCTTAGAAGAAAATCTATTTCCTTCGGCGATGAGCATGAATACGCGAACCGAACTCGAAGAAGAACGCCGTTTGTTTTATGTGGCGCTTACACGCGCCGAAAAAATAGCTTATATTTCTTTGGCACAAAGCCGTTTTAGATGGGGAAAAATAGTTGATGCTGAACCGAGTCGCTTTATTAAAGAATTGGATGAAAAGTATGTTGACTACTTAAAACCTTTTCCTTCAAAGCCTTTTAGCGGCAATTTATTGGATGATTTTGAAAAAGAACCGCAGCAAAATAAGTGGCAAAATTCGAATAAAACTTTTAAATTGAAAAATCCTGAAAAGGCACAACCACCTCAAATTGTGAATGTTGTTCCTAAAAATTTAAAGAAAATTCAGGAAGCTTCATCTGACTCCAACAATCTATTTGACATAAAATTAACCATTGGAAATGTGGTTGAACACGAGCGTTTTGGCAGGGGAACCGTTACCAATTTAGAAGGACTTGGCGCAAATACAAAAGCCGAAATTAAGTTCGAAAATAGTGAAATCAAAAATTTACTCTTAAAATTCGCCAAACTTAAAATAATTGGCTGAAGCAGTCCTTGTAAAGCTTAAATAAAAATGCTAATTTGCAAGCCTTTAAAAATATTTTTTTTACTCAAAAAATTAAGCTCCAAATATGGATTACGAACTAGAATATAACTCCGGACGCTCGCATTTAATCATCCCAGAATACGGACGACACCTTCAAAAATTGGTTGATCATTGTGTGGCTATTGCCGATAAAAATGAACGCCAAAAAATGGCAAATGCAATCATTAGCGTTATGGGAAACTTGCAACCACACTTGAGGGATGTGCCCGATTTTACTCACAAACTATGGGACCAGCTCTTTATTATGTCCGACTTTAAATTAGAAGTGGACTCTCCTTATGAACAACCATCGCGCGAAACTTTTGATAAAAAACCTGAACCATTGGCTTATCCTAAAGCCGCTTCTAAATACCGGTTTTATGGCAATAATATTCAAATAATGATTGATACCGCATTGACTTGGGAAGCGGGCGATTTAAAGGAAGCGCTTATTTATGTCATCGCCAATCACATGAAAAAATGCTATTTAAATTGGAATAAAGATACCGTTGATGATGCGGTAATTTTTAAACATTTAAGAGAATTATCAAATGGTGAAATTGATTTAAATGCCGATGATGAAGTACTTTCCGAAACTTCAAAACTTGTTCGCAAAACAACACCTATCGTAAATAATAATAATAACAACAAAAATAAGAATTTTAAAAAATCACTTTTTAAAAAACGACAATAACTAATGGCTACTTTTAAAATAGAAGGCGGACATAAATTAAAGGGTGAAATTATACCTCAAGGTGCAAAAAATGAAGCGCTACAAGTACTTTGTGCTGTTTTATTGACTCCCGAAATTGTTACAATTCAAAACATTCCAAATATTAGAGATGTAAATAAACTGATTGATATTCTTAAAAAACTTGGCGTTAAAACTCATAAAATTGCGCTAAACACCTATACTTTTCAAGCAGATGCCATTGATTTAGATTATATAAGTTCAGATGCTTTTAAAAATGAAGGCGGAGGCTTGCGTGGATCAATAATGATTGTAGGTCCTTTATTAACGCGTTATGGCAAAGCTTATATTCCAAAACCTGGTGGTGATAAAATTGGCCGACGTCGTTTAGATACCCATTTTGATGGTTTTGTTAAGCTAGGCGCAAAGTTTAGGTATAATGAGGCAGAATCTTTTTATGGAGTTGAATCAAAAATGCTTCGCGGAACGGATCTGTTGCTAGATGAAGCATCGGTTACCGGTACCGCCAATATCATAATGGCAGCCGTTTTAGCCAAAGGAATAACCAACATTTACAATGCAGCTTGCGAGCCTTACATTCAACAACTATGCAAAATGTTGGTGCGCATGGGTGCTAAAATTGAGGGTATCGGTTCAAACAAATTAAAAATTATAGGCGTAAAAACATTGAGCGGTTGCACGCATACCATCCTGCCAGATATGATTGAAATCGGCAGTTGGATTGGTATGGCAGCTATGACAAAATCGGCTTTAACCATAAAAAATGTGAGTTGGGAAAACTTAGGACTCATTCCGAGAGTTTTTGAAAAATTGGGCATTAAACTAAAAAAAGTTGGAGACGATATTTTTATTCCGGCACAAAACCATTACCGCATACAAAATGATATAGATGGTTCTATTTTAACCATTGCCGATGCACCTTGGCCTGGTTTTACACCCGATTTGTTGAGCATCGTTTTGGTGATTGCAACTCAAGCTGAGGGCAGCGTGCTCATACATCAAAAAATGTTTGAAAGTCGCCTGTTTTTTGTCGATAAATTAATAGATATGGGCGCTAAAGTTATTTTATGCGATCCACACCGCGCTACGGTAATTGGAATGAATCACAAATCAAATTTAAAAGCCACCACCATGTCATCTCCAGATATCAGAGCGGGAATTGCCTTGTTAATTGCTGCATTATCGGCCGATGGCACAAGCACTATCCACAATATTGAACAAATTGACCGCGGCTATGAAGCTATTGATGAACGCTTAAGAGCCATTGGTGCAAAAATAACGCGTATTGATTCAATATAAAATCGCATTTATTTAATAGATAAATCGTGACAAATTGACACAGTTTTAAAATTGGCAAAAAAATTGCTTATCCTTAGCATAATCTTATTGAAAAATAAAAAATGAATAAAGAAGAAAAACCAAAAGAGCCGGTTCAAGAAGCGCCTAAAGTATCAAAATCAGCAAAAAAGTCAGTAGAAAAGGAGCTTAAAGAAAATTTGCAACAAGAAAAAGATAAATTTTTAAGACTGTTTGCCGAATTTGAAAACTATAAAAAGCGCACTAACAAAGAACGCATTGAATTATACGGAACGGCAAATCAAGAATTAATGACCGCTTTAATACCAATTTTAGATGATTTTGACAGAGGCTTAAAAGAGATAGAAAAATCGGGTGATAAACATTCGTTTGAAGGGGTTCAACTGATTTACAATAAATATAAAAATACGCTACAACAAAAAGGTTTAAAACGCATTGAAATTAATTCAGGTGATAACTTTGATGTCGATTTTCAAGAAGCCATTACGCAAATTCCTGCACCAACGGATGAATTAAAAGGGAAAGTAATTGACGTTATTGAGCAAGGTTATAAATTGAATGAAAAGGTAATAAGATACGCAAAAGTGGTTATAGGTCAATAACCAACCCAACAAGAACACCTCATTATGAAAAAAGATTATTACGAAGTTTTAGGGGTTTCGCGCAATGCCGATGCTCAAGAAATTAAAAAAGCATACCGCAAAAAAGCCATTCAATACCATCCCGATAAAAATCCGGGAAATTCAAGTGCCGAAGCTAAGTTTAAAGAAGCTGCCGAGGCTTATGAAGTGTTGAGTAATGCCGATAAAAAAGCACGCTATGACCAATACGGACATCAAGCATTCAATGGCAATGGTGGTTTTGGAGGTGGTAGCATGAATATGGAAGATATCTTTAGCCATTTTGGAGATATTTTTGGAAGCTCTTTTGGCGGTGGCGGTTTTTCTAGTGGTTTTGGTGGTAGTGGCAGTCGCTCGGCTAGAGTTAAAGGAAGTAATCTTAGAATTCGCGTAAAATTGACACTTGAAGAAATTATTAATGGTGTCGAAAAAAAAGTCAAAGTCCGTCGAATGGTTCAAGCCTCGGGCGCAACTTATAAAACCTGTACAACCTGCCACGGAAGTGGCCAAATTACCAGAATTACCAACACCATTTTAGGACGTATGCAAACCGCTTCAACGTGTTCAACTTGTGGAGGTGCTGGTCAAATTTTAGATAAAAAGCCGGCTGGAGCCGATGCTAATGGAATGGTTTTTAATGAAGATACCGTAAGTGTTAGCATTCCTGCCGGAGTTACCGATGGCGTTCAACTTAAAGTTGCAGGTAAAGGAAATGCCGCACCCGGAAATGGCATAGCAGGTGATATGTTGGTGGTGATTGAAGAAATTCCACACGCCATTTTAAAACGCGAAGGGCTTAATTTGCATTACGATTTTTACATCAGCATTAGCGAGGCCGTTTTAGGATGTTCAAAAGAATTAGATACTTTATCGGGCATTGTTCGCATTAAAATTGAACCAGGAACCCAATCGGGACGAATTTTACGCTTGCGCGGAAAAGGAATTCCGAGTATAGAAAGTTATGGAAAAGGCGATTTGTTAATTCATGTCAATGTGTGGACTCCAAAAACCCTGAGCAAAGAACAACGCAAATTTTTTGAAGCCATGGCGAGTGATGATAATTTTATGCCAAGTCCATCAGAAAGTGATAAATCTTTTTTTGAAAAGGTAAAGGATATGTTTTCTTAAACAGCTAATCTAATATTCTAAAAAAGCTAAAAACGCTACCACCGTATTTTTTTGAATAAGTATAATTTTGAAAACCCGATAAATCGCTTGATTTTGAATGTTCTATAATAAGCAAACCCGCTTCATTTAATAACTGACGGCTAAAAACAGTGTTTACAATCTGTTCAAATTGTACATCCGTAAAGCTATAAGGTGGATCGCTAAAAATAACATCATATTTTTGATTGGTTTTATCGAGGAATTTATACAAATCACTCTTAAAGGTATCGATTTTAAACTCGAAATCTTTAGCCACGCCATTGATAAATTTTAAAGTACTCAACTGTTCATCAACACTCGTAATGTTGGTGCATCCTCGCGAGGCAAATTCAAAGCTGATGCTGCCTATGCCACAGCACAAATCTAAAACCGAAATCGCGTCAAAATAAAATTGGTTGTTTAAAATGTTAAACAGCGCCTCTTTTGCAAAATCAGTTGTTGGACGGATGCTATCATTTTTTGGCGCAGTGATGCGCCTTCCCTTATGTGTTCCAGATATGATGCGCATTATTGTTGGTGTAAAAGACAAAAAAATTGCCGTTGTTGTGATTCCGATAAAGTAAATAGGGGTTTGTATTTGAGCGCAAAGTTATAAAGCTTAACATTTTTAACATATTTATAGGCGATGGCAAAAAGCTTATCAGAGCTTGAAATAGCACCCAATAAAAAGAGGTTAAAGGTATTCGGATTTAGGGCTAATTGTTCGGCAACAAACAAGATATAGTAAATAAAATCCTCTTTAGTTTGATAGTTAAAGGTATTGTATAAAAGTAGTTTTTGAGATTGAATGACAATAATTTCAAAGTGGGTTTCACTGATATGTGCAAATAGTTGAGCGTCGTTGCTCAAGCTGTTTTGACTAATTAATTGTTCAATTAGCAAACTCGAAAAGTGATTAAAAGTAAAACTTCCAAATTTGTCTATAAGATAATTATTGACGTTAACATAGGGAATATATACGTTTACTGCATTGATAACCGTTAATTCGTCAAAGTCAAAAAAATCATTTTCTAAGGTTTTAACCGAGTAATCTAGGTAACTTTTAAGCTGATTTTTATCAAATAAACTTTTGGGAACTAAGCTTGAAAGGTTATTAACATGAGAAACCGTAACCTTGTTAAAAGGCTTGTTTAGCAAGGGTTCGCTAGCAAATATGCGTTCAACTTGACTTAAAAGCGCTTCTGGGCTTTTAGCTTTAAAATAATGGTGTTGTAAAACTTCTAAACAAGTTTCAAAATTGTTATAGATACAAAAAGAAAATCCATCCAAACTGAGCTGGATGGATAATGTATAATGATTAGGAGTTGCTAAAATTAAATTATTGTTTATTAACTTTAGCGGCTCTGTGTTCTGCTTTGTCATAAGAAGGAGGCCAGTTTCCATTTGTTACAATATCATCAAGAGAACCAACTGAAACAAAAGCGCCTCTAATATTATCCCCACCGAGTTGTTCTTTTTCTTGTTTAATAAGTGAAATATCTTCACCTTTTAAAACAATTGCTTTATCAACTTGCGCTAAAAAAACGGGAACTTTCAAACCCTCAATTTTTTCAATAAAACCTACTTTCAAATCAAATTTAGCATCTGTTCCCGGAACTAATAGCATGTTTTTATAATCTCTGTCTTTAAAATGGTTTATAACTGGATCAAATCCAATGGTGTCAACAACTTTTCGCTCTTCGTCAACGGTAATGCGACCTTTTTTTACAGAAACAACCACTTCTCTTGTTTGCAAAATGGGGAACTTTTCATTTTCAATAAGCTTAATTAAAGCATCGCCATCGGCAGTATAATTTCCAGTAATTGTTTTATAAGCGATTTCGGCATCTCTAATAATCTTTAAATTATCAATCACTTTTGCGAATTTAACTACTTTATGTTTGTTAAAGTTGATAGGAGACATAATGCCTGAATAAACTTTGTATCCCAAGAAAATAATCAATATCCATAAAACAAGTGATATTATGGATTGAAACTTTTTAGGGATAAAGGTAACAATTCCTTTTGCTAAAAAAATAGTTAAGGCAATTCCCAAAACGGTTATGATAATAAATTGTAACATTCTATATTGTTTTTATATTTGACTGAACGCAAATCTACAATTTTTTTTTAATCGTAAAAATTTTTAAGCATAAATCAATCGTATCTTTGAAAAATATTTTTGATTTCATGATAAATGCTTGCGAATCGTTTAAGATACAACTCCTAAAATCATTTCCTTTTGAACCTACAACCCTTCAAAATGAGCTGTTTAAGCAATTATCAGCCTATATTTTTAGCGAAAGTGAATCGGAGGTATTTATTTTAAAAGGTTATGCCGGAACTGGTAAAACTTCGGCAATAAGCACGGTGGTAAATAATTTAGCTCGTGCGGGTAAAAAGGCTATTTTATTAGCACCAACAGGCAGAGCCGCTAAGGTGATTGCTAATTATGCAAACCGTGAAGCATTTACCATTCACAAAAAAATATATTTTCCTAAACCCAACAAAAGTGGTGGTTTAAGTTTTACCCTGCAAACTAATAAGCATACCGATACATTATTTATTGTTGATGAATGCTCAATGATTTCAAATACAAATAGCGATGCCAAATTGTTTGAAAGCAGCGGATTACTTGATGATTTAATTCATTATGTTTACAATAAAAAAAAATGTAAACTTATTTTAATTGGCGATACAGCACAATTACCACCCGTAAAACTCGAAACAAGTCCGGCGCTTGAAAAAACATACTTGCAAAATAATTACGACAAAAAAGTGTTTACAGTTGAGCTTACCGAAGTGATGCGCCAACACCAAAACTCGGGAATCCTTATAAATGCAACCCATTTGCGTAGTCTTATTCAAGATGAAATGGTCAATAGTTTTAAGTTTAAATTAGGCTTTCCCGATTTAATTCGATTAGAAGATGGCTACGATATTCAAGATGCCATCCAATCGGCTTATGATAAAAATGGGGTTGAAGATACCGCTTTTATTGTGCGTTCAAACAAGCGCGCCAACGAATATAATCAGCAAATAAGGAGTAAAATTCGCGGTTTGGAAAACCAAATTACCACCGGCGATTATATTATGGTAGTAAAAAATAATTATTTTTGGCTCGATAAAAGTTCTGAGGCTGGTTTTATCGCTAATGGCGATATCTGCGAAATTCTAGAACTTAAAAAAGTAAAAGGGCTTTACGGATTTAACTTTGCGGAGGTAAAGTTGAGAATGATTGATTATCCAAATCAAAAACCCTTTGAAACCGTTATTTTATTGGACACGCTTACCCTAGATTCTCCTGCCTTATCTTTTGAGCAAAACAATAAATTATACCAAGAAATAGCCTTAGATTTTGCCGATATCACCTCAAAATATAAAAAAATGTTAGCCATTAAAGAAAATAAATACTTCAACGCCTTGCAAGTCAAGTTTTCGTATGCAATGACTTGCCATAAATCGCAAGGTGGTCAGTGGAAAACCGTTTTTGTTGAACAGCCCTATTTGCCCGATGGTCAAGATATCGGATTTTACAGATGGCTTTATACCGCCATTACCAGAGCAGAAGAAAAATTGTACCTTATCGGATTTAAAAACGAATTTTTTGAATCATAAAACTTATTAAAAATGAAAAAACTTATAGGTAGTTTTATTTTAGCAATCAGCAGATGGAAAGCCGATTATCCCAAAAAATTTATGGTTGACAAATGTGTGATGCTCGCCGTGCCACACACTTCAAATTGGGATTTAATGTACGCCTTAGCGGTATATTGGAAAAAAGGAATCAATGCAAAGTTTTTGATAAAAGACAATTATACCAATGGCCTTTTTGGCTTTGTTTTTAAATGGTTGGGAGCGCTTGGCGTTGACCGAACTAAACACACCAACTTGGTTGATTATTCGGTTAATTTATTAAATAATTCCCAAAAATTAGTCTTGTTAATTCCCGCCGAAGGAACCCGTAAATGGGTCGAAAAATGGAAAACTGGATTCTATCATATCGCCCTTCAAGCAAATGTGCCAGTGGCTTTGGGCTTTTTAGATTATAAAAACAAGATTGCCGGCGTGGGTGGCATCTACCGTTTAACGGGCGATTTTAATGTGGATATGGCAAATATTCAAACCTTCTATTTGAGCAAAACAGCCAAACATCCAAAACTTTACAACAAAAATATTTATTGATTCTGTCTTGTTCATTGTGTTTTTATAATTTTTGAAAGTAAGTGTTTTAAAAAACAACGGCATACTAATTATCTGAATCTGTGGTTTGTGCAATTTTTTGGCAGATAAATTTATAGCGAGATTTTATTGATAAACCACATCGAATTTAACCAAAATCTCATTTCCCGATTTTAGCATCCCTAACATAGCTTTTGGGGGATCAATATTGAAATCACTCATTTTTAGATTTTTGGTACCTTTAAATCTAATTTTATGATTTAACACAGAAATATTAAAAAGCAAATTTATTGGTTTTGTAAGCCCTGCAATCGTCAAAAAACCAGAGGTTTCAGCGGTATAAGTATATAAATCAACTTCCGTTAAAAGGATTAGTTTTTCAAATTTATAAGTAATGGTTGGCTGTTGTGCGGCTTTTAAAGCTTTTTGGATGGTTTTGTTCATCCCATCTTTGTCCGCTTTAAGTTGGGCAACAACTACTTCAAAGGTCAATTCGGAAATCATTTTAAGGCGCTCATTATCAAATATAAAACCACCTTCACCCCTAAACATTTGGCCTTTTATGTTCCAATCGTGAAGGCTCGAAGTGCCCGAAACTGTTAAACTGCTTTCGGCATTGTTTAGCATTAAATCTTGCGAAAAAGTAACTTGTGAAATCAAAAATAAAAAAACAATAAGTGTTGTAATGGAGCGTATCATTTGTCCTCAATTTTAAATTTTTTTAAAAACAAAGATAGCAGTTCTTAATTAATTGCGATACTGACTTAAATTTGTTATGTTTACAAAGTCAATTTCTAAATTTTTAATGATGGTTCTAACAATTAACAACAAAAATTATGACATCGAAGCTACAACCGATATGCCTTTGTTATGGGCCATTCGCGATTTAGTTGGGCTTACCGGAACAAAATATGGTTGTGGAAAAGGTCTTTGTGGCGCTTGCACCGTTTGGCTCGACGGCGAACCCATTCGTTCGTGTCAAGTTCCTGTGCTTGTTGCTATTGGAAAAAATATCACAACTATTGAAAGCCTAGAAACTACTTTTAGTCATTTACAAAAAGCTTGGGAAGACCTCAACGTGCCTCAATGCGGCTATTGCCAACCCGGACAATTGATGAGTGCCGCCGCCTTGTTAAAACACAATCCAAATCCATCTGATGAGGCTATCAACAACGCCATGAGTGGAAATATTTGTCGTTGTGGTACCTATAAACGTATTAAACAAGCCATAAAAATGGCCGCTATTAACGCTAAATAATTAAGGATATGACTCAAATTATTAACCTTAGCCGACGCAGTTTTTTAAAGGGATTAGGTCTCGCTTCTGGCGGATTGGTCTTAGCATGCAGCCAGCCAACAAAATCTTTAGCCAGCCAATTGTTGACCGATGCCAAAACTTTTAACCCAAATTTATTTATCCAATTAAAATCCAATGGCGATTTAATATTAATTGCGGCGCGTTCTGAAATGGGACAAGGCGTTCGCACCTCGTTGACCTCAATAATTGCCGACGAAATGGAAGCCGATTGGCAACGTGTAAGCGTAAAACAAGCAACCGGCGATGTAAAATATGGCAATCAAAATACCGATGGATCGCGTAGCATCCGTACCTTTTTTGATTCTATGCGAAAAATGGGCGCAACGGCTCGCGCCATGCTCATCACGGCAGCCGCCAAAACCTGGAGCGTTCCAGAATTAGAATGCAAAGCCGAAAATCACTTTGTTTTACATCCGTCAAGCGGAAAAAAATTAGGTTATGGTGAATTGGTGGCAAAAGCTGCTTTGCTCGATGTTCCTGTTGAAGCACCCTTAAAAAATTCAAAAGATTTTAAATATATTGGCAAAGACCTCCCCAGCATCGACGTGCAAGATTATGTTACAGGTAAAGCTAAATTTGGATTAGATATTCGGTTGCCCAACATGGTTTTTGCAGCCATTGCACGCTGTCCGGTAACTTTTGGAACGGTAAAAAGTTTTAAATCGGAAACAACAATGGAGGTTCCTGGGGTGTTGCAAGTTATTGAAATTCCTAGAGTTGACCGCCCTTTTGGTCCATTAGGAGGCGTCGTTGTTATCGCCACCAACACTTGGGCAGCATTTCAGGGTAAAGAATTGTTAGAAATAGAATGGAATTATGGCAAAAACAAATCCTACAACAGTGCGCCGTATATGAAAACCATAACCGAGCATTCTCAAAAAGAGGCAGTGGTCATGCTCAATAATGGCAGCGTTGCCGATGCGTTCGCTAAAGCCGAAAAAGTTATCGAAGCAAGTTACCAATTGCCACATTTGGTGCACGCACCAATGGAAGTACCCAATGCCACAGCCGATTTTAAAGGAACCTTATGCACGGTTTATGCCCCTTTGCAAGATCCTCAAACAGCGCGAACTGAAGTGGCTATAAATCTTGGTATTAAAGAAGAAAATGTCACCGTAAATGTAACTTTTTTAGGCGGCGGTTTCGGTCGGAAATCTAAACCCGATTTTGCCGTAGAAGCCGCGATGATTTCAAAAAAAATAAATAAACCCGTTCAGGTGGTGTGGACACGCGAAGATGATATTCAACACAGTTATTATCATTCGGTTAGCGCCCAATATTTAAAAGGAAGCCTCAAGGGCGGAAAAGTTACCGCTTGGTTGCAGCGTTCAACATTTCCGAGTATAGCCTCTACTTTTATAAAGGGTAAAGACCACGGAATGGCGGGCGAATTTGATATGGGACTCATCAATAATCCTTATGCAATTGAAAACATCCGTTGCGAAAATGGTCAAGCCGAAGCCCACGTGCGTATCGGTTGGTTGCGCTCTGTATCAAATATTTATCACGCTTTTGCTAGCAATGTGTTTGCCGATGAATTGGCAATTGCCGCCAAAAAAGACCCTTTACAATTCCGTTTAGAGCTCATTGGAGCCGATCGGGTAATCCCTTCGAATTCTGAGTTTCAAATTGATACTAAACGCTTAAAAAACGTGTTAAATATTGCCACAAAAAATGCAAACTGGGGTAAAAGTTTACCCAAAGGTTATGGCATGGGTTTGGCTGTTCACTACAGTTTTTACACCTATGTAGCTTCGGTTATCGAGGTGTCAGTTATTAACGGCAAATTAAAGGTTTTAAACATTCAAACAGCTTTAGATTGTGGGCGCGTAGCCAATCGAAATACGGTTTTATCACAATTTGAAGGGGCTGCTATTTTTGGATTATCGCTTAGTTTTTACGGAAAAATTACCGCTAAAGATGGGGCCATTGAACAAGGTAATTTTGATGACTATAAAATGGTGCGCATGTTCGAAACTCCAAATATCAATGTCGAAATTGTTGATAGTGAAGCAACGGCTACAGGTGTTGGTGAACCGGGCGTTCCGGTAATTGCACCAGCTTTAGTCAACGCCATTTATCAGGCAACAGGCAAGCGCTATCGCAGTTTGCCTTTAGCAGATTTTAATTTGGTATAAAAAGCAATGAAAGCCAAAAATAAATGTGTTGCCGTGATTCTTGCCGGAGGAAAATCGGCTAGAATGGGACACCCCAAAGGCTTACTCGATTTTTTTGGTACTTATTGGCTTTTAGAACAACTCAAGCGGTTGAAGTTAGCGGGTATTAGAACTATTTATATCGGCTTAGGATATGATGCTGAAGCCTATTTTAATGCCATTCCCATTTTAAAAGAAGCTCAAAAAGTTGGCGCGTTTTGGTTGGGAATAAAGGTAAATGTTAGCGTTAATACAACACCAGAATTAGGTTCCTTTTCAACACTTCAAATGATTTTAAATGAGGTTTCTAGTTTTGAAAAGCTTTTAATAATACCCATTGATGTTCCCCTTTTAAACCAACAAGAATTAAGAGCATTATTAAAACAAAAAGAACAACTTGTTAAACCACAGTTTCAAAAGCAATCTGGTCATCCCATCCTTATAAAAGGAGAAGTTGTGGGCGATTTATTAAAACTGCCAAAGCTGGCCAGACTCGATGAATTTATAAAATCAAATACCAAATACACCTTAAAATATTGGGATTGCCTTGACCCACAGGTTATTTTAAATATCAACACGCTAGAAATTTGGAATAATTATAAATCGCAATCACTTGCAGTAACTGGTTAAAATAACAATAATTCGTCTTTATTTAAGGCTTGTGCTTGTAGGTTTGTGCAATAAGGATATCTAAATTCATTGACATTTTTAGCCCTTAACCAATCAGCTTCATCTTCGGGTTTTAAAATTATGGGCATTCGTTTTTTGGTGTTGTGAATTTCGGCCATCAATCGATTAGCTTCTGTTGTTACAATGGTGTATGTCAAATGATTCAATTGGTTTTTAGGATTTTTCCAATAGCTATACAATCCAGCAAAAGCAAATAAATCGTGATTGGGTAAATGAATGAGGTATTTTTGTTTTAAGCTGCCACTTTTGTTGCGCCATTGCCATTCATAAAACCCATCGGCAACTATTAAACAGCGCTTGTTTAATACTTTATTAAAACTGGCTTTTAGCGCTAAGGATTCTACACGTGCGTTTAGAGTGAATTTTTGAATAGTTGAATTTTTAGACCACTCCGGAATTAATCCCCATTCTAAAAAATTAATTTCATTTGGGTTTGTGTCAATGATTACGGGTGTTTTAGGAAACGAAAAAGCGCTGATTTCAATTTGTGGTTTAAAGCGTTCTTTATCTATAAATTTTGCGTTAAACCGCTCTTCAATGGATTCGCTATCTTTTGATAATTTAGAAGTAAAGCACATAAAAACAGTTAGTTAATTGCATTTGCTACCACAAATCCACCAGTCCAAGCATTCTGAAAATTAAATCCGCCGGTTAGGGCGTCAATGTTTAAAACTTCGCCGGCGAAAAATAAATTAGGATGCAATTTACTTTCAAAGCGCTTAAAGTTAAGTTCCTTTAAATCAAGTCCGCCAGCCGTTACAAATTCTTCTTTAAAGGTGCTTTTACCACCGACTTTAAAGTGACTTTCGGTTAATTGCTTAACAATATTTTGCAGTTGTTTTAAGCTAAGTTCTGCCCAAATTGTGTTAGGATTAATTTCTGCAGCAGCGATAAAACGCTCCCACAAACGTTTTGGAAGTGTTTCAAAAGGGGTGTGTAGTGCGACATGTTTTTTTAAATTATTGGCTTTTGCTTTGTTTAAAAGAGCCAAAACTGTTTCGGGTTTTTTATATAACCAATTGATTTCTATATCAAACTGATAATTTTTTTTGAATAATTCAATGGCTCCCCAAGACGAAAGTTTTAAAATTGCGGGACCACTTAATCCCCAATGGGTAATCAAAATAGGCCCTTGAGCTGCCAATTTAGTGTTTAAAATTTTAATATTAGCAAAAGGAACCGAAATTCCGAGAAGGTCTTTTAAGCGCTCATCTTTAATGTTAAAAGTAAATAAAGAAGGAATTGGTTTAATAACTTGATGACCCAAACTTTTGATTATGGAAAACATATTTGGGGAGCTTCCAGTGGCAATTAAAACATAATTAGCTGTAAGCGTTTGTTTTGTAGTAGTAATTTTGAATAAGTTGCCTTGTTTATTAATTTCGTTTACACGATGATTTATTAAAAGTTCGACACCATATTTTTTGGCTTGACCAAGAAAGCAATCTATAATAGTTTGCGAACAATCTGATTTTGGAAACACGCGATTATCGGCTTCAATTTTAAGAGCCACACCGTGATTTTCGAACCATTGTATGGTATCATTGGTGCTAAATTGATGAAAAGGGCCAAGCAGTTCCTTTTGACCACGAGGGTAAAAATTAACTAATTCTTTAGGTTCGATGCAGGCGTTGGTGACATTGCAGCGTCCGCCACCTGAGATTTTCACTTTTTGCAAAACATGAGAACCCGCTTCTAAAATGATGATTTTTAAATTTGGTTGCCGTTCTGCCACATTAATCGCCGCAAAATAGCCTGCTGCGCCACCACCAATAATTACAAACGTTTTCATTTTATAAAAGACTCACTAGATTTTTGAGTCTGTTTTGATTTTAATGAAACCATAAAATCTGCAAAAATTATTTGACTTCAATAACTGCCAACTTTTGATTTTGAATTTCTAGATATAAAGCCTCCAAAGCTTGTTTACAGGTCTCTAAATCAGTTAAAATATTGTGCGTTGTGTCTTTAAATTGAAGTTTTAAATTATTAAACAAATCATTGTAATAGTCAATTCCATCGTTTAAATTTTTAGCAAAGGTCAACAAATAGCTTTCTTGTTTTGCCGTCATCACTTCTTTGGCTTCTTCAAATTTATTTTTAAGAAATTCGATGTAAATGTTAATTTCGTTAATAAACATATTTGGTCTATCGGTTCGGGAAATCACGTTTGTTCTGCCATAAATATGATCTACTAGTTCTTTTAAGGACATAATTTTAGAAAAATAAGCCATATTGGGACCGGGGCAAATGGAAACGCCAACCCCTTCAGTTTTGGTATCTAACCCGTTAACTATCAATGCCGAAGTCCCTAATCCAACGCAAGTACAAGTCTTTTCAACAATGGCATCATAGTGTTTTTGATGTGAAATTGGGTCTAAATGTTGGTTGTCAAGTTCCTTTAATTTTAGTACTTGATATTGTCTTGATGCCAAACAAATACTTTTTTCGGTAAATTCTTTTGAGAGTTGCGCAAATTGACGAGGGCATGCGCTGCCGGGACGACCTTTGGCAACATTAGCTATACGCTCGTCATCTTTAGTATTGCCTCTTAGACTGTTAAAAGGAATTCCTAAAGGTGAAATATTGCTTAAATACAAATCGGCTTCTTTGGCTTCAACTAATTGATTTAGTGTAAAATCATCAACGTTAGTTGCTTCGGGAACCAATAAAAAGGGCGTTCCCCAACCAACGGAATCAATGTTGTATTGGTCTAACAAAAATTGGTGTTCGGCTGCGGTTCCTACGCCACCTTGTGCCGAAAACTTTATTGGCAATGGCAAATTTGGCACAAAACGATTTTTGTCCTTAAGGGCTTGTACCAAAATAGCGTGAACGGTTTCACTTAACTCTTGACGTTTTTCTTTAAATTCCGATAAGATTGGTCCCATTAAATAACCATCGGTAGCAAAAGCATGACCACCACAATTTAATCCAGATTCTATGCGATATTCTGAAATCCAAATACCTTTTTTGGCTAAGAATTTTCCTTGAATAATTGCCGAACGATAGTCGCTAACTTTTAAAACAATTTTCTTTTTAATAACGCCATTTGCATCGGGATAAAAGTCCTCAAATTCTTCAATATAAGCATACAATCTAGGATTCATGCCAGCTGATAATATAACTGAAGAGCATAAATCACTTTGTGCATAGCCTCTAAGGGCAGCGTGGGCATCATTAAAAATTGAGGGCAACTTTTCTCCGTTAAGGTAATTTTCTTTATCAACTTTGGTCATAATATTGACATCAATACTGCCCATTGTCAATTTGTCTTTCACCCAATTTTTAACATCATCAATATTAAAATGATTGTTTGTTAGGTTTTTAAACTCTTGTTTTAAGGATAAACCCTCAGGAAGCATATTAAAATAAGCCTTGAGTTCATCAATTTTTTCGACAGAGGTGTTTTTTAATTCTTCAAATTTCTTTTCGGCTAAATTGTTGATTAAATTGAGATAAGAGGTGATGCGTTTGGCTCTAAAATCTTCTATTTTATTGGTAATCTCTTGATAGGGAATGGTAAATTTTTCACAATAGAGCTTTCTTAGTTTCTCTAAAAGGATGTCGTCAACTAACGAAATAACCGAATCAATACCATATTTAGACACCTTAAGGGGTGTGTCAATGGTAAATCCGATTCCCATTACAGGGATGTGAAAGGTGTGTTTATTGTGCATGTTGGTTGATTTTGTATTTCATCTTTAAAGCACAAAGATATCTATTTTGTTTAAGACTACTCAAACAAACCAAACTATTTAGAGCTTTGCTATTAAATTTTCGAATTTCTTTTTAGAGTAATGATAATCCCTATCTTTGCGGACGTAAAAATCGCCTTTATAATTATGTTATTTTCAGAAGAAATAAAACGCCGACGCACCTTTGGAATCATCTCGCATCCCGATGCCGGAAAAACGACTTTAACCGAAAAGCTCCTGTTATTTGGTGGGGCAATTCAAGAAGCGGGTGCGGTAAAAAATAATAAAATTAAAAAAGGCGCTACCTCCGATTTTATGGAAATTGAGCGCCAGCGTGGCATTTCGGTAGCAACATCGGTATTGGCTTTTATTTATAAAGATAAAAAAATCAATATTTTAGACACACCCGGGCATAAAGATTTTGCCGAAGACACGTTTAGAACGCTAACCGCAGTTGACAGTGTGATAGTGGTGATAGATGTGGCGAAAGGGGTAGAAGAACAAACCGAAAAATTGGTGGAGGTGTGCCGTATGCGCCAAATTCCGATGATTGTTTTTATCAATAAATTAGACCGTGAAGGAAAAGATGCCTTTGATTTATTGGATGAAGTTGAGCAAAAGTTAGGCTTAAGCGTTGTTCCCTTGAGTTTTCCGATTGGAATGGGCTATGATTTTAAAGGAATTTATAATATTTGGGGTAAAAAATTAAACCTCTTTTCGGATAAATCTAAACAAAAAGTATCAGAAGGTATTGTTTTTAAAGACTTAATGAGCACGGATTTAAATCTGGCCATTGGCGATAAAGCCGCTAAAACCTTAAGAGAAGAATTAGAATTAGTGCGCGAAGTTTATCCCGAATTTGATAGAGAAGCCTACCTTAACGGCAATTTACAACCCGTATTTTTTGGTTCGGCTTTAAACAATTTTGGCGTTAAAGAATTGCTGGAGTGCTTTATTGAAATTGCCCCTTCGCCACGCCCAAAGCAGGCCGACACAAGACTTGTAAAACCCGAAGAAGCGCTGATGACGGGCTTTGTGTTTAAAATTCACGCCAATATGGATCCAAAACACCGCGACCGCTTGGCTTTTGTTAAAATCGTTTCGGGCATTTTTAAACGAAATACCAATTATCTCAATGTAAAATTGGACAAAGTGATGAAATTTTCGAGTCCGAATGCCTTTTTTGCAGAGAAAAAAGAGCTTGTTGAAGAATCATTCCCCGGTGATATTGTGGGTTTGCACGATACTGGAAATTTCAAAATTGGAGATACCTTAACCGAAGGAGAGGCTTTGCAATTTAAAGGAATTCCGAATTTTTCGCCTGAGCATTTTAGGTATGTTAACAATGCTGATCCAATGAAATCTAAGCAATTAGCAAAAGGTTTAGACCAATTGATGGATGAAGGAGTCGCGCAATTATTTACCTTAGAATTGAACGGACGAAAAGTGATTGGCACTGTTGGTGCATTGCAATATGAGGTAATTCAATACCGCCTTGAACATGAATATGGTGCCATTTGTACCTATGAAATGCTAAATGTTCACAAAGCGTGTTGGGTTCAACCAGAAGATGCTAAAAATGCAGAGTTCAAAGAATTTAAACGTATAAAAAACCGTTACTTAGCAAAGGATAAGCACAATCAATTGGTGTTTTTAGCCGATTCGGCTTTCTCTGTTCAAATGACACAAGAAAAATACCCAACCGTAAAATTGCATTTTACGAGCGAATTTGAATGATATTGGAATTTGTAGTATTAAGATTTTTGTTCGAAATGTTATTGGTAAAACAAAAATAGCATAACTAAAAATTTATTTGAGTAACTTTGGCTAGCTTTGAAAGAAGTAATAAAAAAGCAAAGGAATTTAAACCTTATATTAAAAATTTTGAGATGACAAATATACAATTTTATGGCGCAACCTGGTGTCCAGATTGCCAAAGAGCAAAAGCGTTTCTTCAAAAAAATAAAATTGATTTTAATTTTATTGATGTAGATGCGGATATCAAAGCAGCCAAACTGGTAGAAACTATAAATAAAGGCAAACGCATCATTCCAACCATAATATTAAACCAGCAATCCTATACCAATCCTGACAATCAAAAACTTGCTTCAGTACTTGGAGTTAATCCTCAAGGACGTATAAAACTTTTCGGAGCTGATTGGTGTCCCGATTGCCGACGCGCCAAAACGTATTTACAAAACAACCATCTAAATTTTCAATTCATTGATATTGATAAGCAGAGTGAAGCATCGAGCTTTGTTGAAAAAATTAACAAAGGTAAACGCATCATTCCAACTATTTTAATTGACGAAAAACCCTTTACAAATCCAGATAATGCGCAATTAAAAAAACTGTTAAACCTCGATGAAACAAGAGAACAAGAACTTTATGACACCATAATTATTGGAGCAGGTGCAGCCGGGTTAACAACAGCTATTTATGCACAGCGCGATAAAAAAAGAACCTTGATATTAGAAAAATCAATCATTGGTGGCAATGCGGCAATTACCAAGAAAATTGAAAATTACCCAGGATTTACAATTGTTTCAGGACCCGATTTAATGAACAAAATGGCCGAACAAGCCCAAATTTATGGCGCTAAAATTGAAACTGGTGTAATTGTGAAAGCGATTGAAAAGACATCCGAATTATTTATAGTTAAAGCAAATATGGGCGATTATTTAGCAAAATCAATTGTTATTGCTACCGGGTCAACTTATCGCACTTTAAATATTCCGGGTGAAAAAGAAATGATAGGTGCTGGCATTCACTTTTGTGCCACTTGCGATGGAGCTTTTTATCGCGATCGAGAAGTTTTAGTTATTGGTGGTGGAAATTCGGCTTTAGAAGAAAGTATTTTTTTAGCTGGATTTTGCAAAAAAGTAAGCATCATTCATCGCAATGAACAATTTAGTGCCTCAAAAACCTATGTTGACAAATTAAAAGATATTCAAAATATTGAAATATTGATGAATAAAAATATAAAAGCATTTTTATCAGATGAAAATTCGTTGTTTAAAGGGGTGCAATTAGAAGATAATTTAACCAAACAGGTTTCGGAGGTCTATGCAACCGGGTCTTTTATTTTTGTAGGACTCACGCCAAATACGGCATTTTTAAAGGATATTGTAAATTTAACTCCCGACGGTCACATTTTGACCGACGGTTATGCCGAAACTTCTGTTAAGGGGATTTTTGCGGCCGGCGATTGTAGGCAAGGAGCCATAGCTCAAGTGGCTGCTGCCACAGGAGAGGGCGTTATGGCTAGTTATGGAGTGAAGGCTTTTCTTAGTCATTAAGTGTAAAAAAAGCGTCAATTATATCAAAGTAATTTAGTTACCTTTACCCTTATGAACTCAAAAATCATTGCAAACGGTATTTTAAGAGCGCTTTTAATTGTGGTTGGCGTGCTATCTGTATTGTATTTTTTGTATTTAATTAGAGCCATACTGGTTTACTTAGCCTTAGCATCGGTTATTTCATTAATAGGCAGGCGATTAGTAATATTTTTAAACCAAAAACTTAAATTTCCAAACACCATTGCCGTCATAGTTACGATGGGATTTTTTGTTGGAATTTTAGCCTTGCTCATTGCATTAATTGTCCCTTTACTAATTGAACAAAGCCATAATTTATCGCGTATAAACATCGAAGATTTGCAGCAACAACTCAGCAATTTAGCCCTGCAAATGGATTTGTATTTTAATGATATGGGCATCCATGTTATGGATAAAATGAAGGAAATCAGCATTTTTGAAATTTTAAATGTGGTCTCTGTTTCAACGGTATTTTCGTTTGTAGTTAAATTTATTGGAACCTTTTCAATTGGATTATTAGCTACACTTTTCATTTCTTTTTTTATGCTTAAAGATGGGGCTATTTTAGATCAAATGATTTTTACAATTGTGCCAAATGAGCAAGAAGAAAAAGCCCGAAAAAGCTGGGAAGTTATCAAAGATTTATTGTCGCGTTATTTCACAGGATTAGCCACTCAAGTTGCCATTTTGTTTATTCTGTATGCCATTTTACTCAGTGTTTTTGGTATTAAAAATGCCATGATAATCGCGTTGCTTTGTGCCTTAATAAACCTCATCCCTTATGTAGGTCCGTTAGTGGAGCTTATTATCATTGTGTCATTTACCTTAACTAGCAAAATGACTTTAGATTTTCAAACCCAAATATTACCGACCATTATGTATGTCGTTATCGGCTTTTCTATTATCCAATTAATCGATGCTTTTTTTAACCAGCCATTAATTTATTCTAAAAGTGTAAAATCACATCCGTTAGAAATATTTTTGGCAATTTTAATAGGAGGAAGCTTGTTTGGCGTTATCGGAATGGTAGTTGCAGTGCCTAGTTATACTGCCATTCGCGTGATATTAAAAGAGTTTTTATCCGAAAATAAAATTGTAAAAACGCTGACGAAAAATTTGTAATAATGACGCATAAAGATACCGTTATAAAAAATATACTAATAAATGCGACGGTTTCTAAGGTTTGGGAGGCTTTTACCAATCCAAATATTACACGACGTTATTTTTTTGATTGTGAAGTACACTCCAACTTTAATATAGGTGATGAAATTGAGTTCACTTTAGATAAAAATGGATCAAAAATAATTTGTATTAAAGGGTTGATTACTTTCTGTATAAAAGAAAAATTGCTCGCTTATACTTGTTTTTCACCCGACACTGAAAACCTGCCCGAAAAGCATACACTTGTTACCATTGCACTTGTTCCTGAAGGTTTGCGAACACAATTAACCATTACACAAGGAAATTTTAAAGCTGACAAACAGCGCTATAACGAAACAAATGAAGCTTGGAATTTTGTCCTTAACGGATTAAAGACCTTGCTCGAAACTTAGGTTGTTTAATGAATTTAGATATTTTAAATATTGATGTTCAATATTTTATAAATACTCATTTAAATGATAAGTCTACACAGCTTATTTTAAGTGGAAGTCCTTTTAAAAAGCTTACCATACAAGAACTTGTCGCACAAATTGAAGCCAAAAAAAAATGTGAAATTAAGTTGCCAACTTGGTTTAAAACGGCAAATTGTTATTTTCCAAACAAACTGAATATTGAACAAACCTCATCCGAAATAACAGCTCAATACAAGTCCGATTTGGTTTCAGGAATTGTTTTAATAGATATTACGGGCGGTTTTGGTGTTGACAGCTATGCTTTTGCCTCAAAATTTAAACGGGTGATTCATTGCGAAATTAATCGAGAATTGTCATTAGTGGCCACTCATAATTTTAAAATTTTAGGAGCAAATAACATCACTACCTTGGCGGTTGACGGACTGGAATATTTATCTGATACCAATCAAAAATTTGATTGGATTTATTTAGACCCATCTAGGCGTTCTGAAACTTCCGAACGGGTATTTTTTCTCAATCAATGTCAGCCTGATTTAACTCAAAATCTAGATTTTTTGTTTAAATATTCCGACCATATTTTAGTAAAATTATCTCCACTTTTAGACCTCACCAAAACAGTAAACGACTTAAAATTTGTAAAGGAAATTCATTGCATAGCGTTGCAAAATGAAGTGAAAGAGCTCTTGTTTTTATTAGAAAAAAACCATCAAAACGGCATAGCAATTAAGACGGTTAATTTTGATAAAAAAAATATTTATAAATTTGATTTCCAGTTTAATAATACAGCTGATGTCAATTACAGCATTCCATTAAAATACCTTTACGAACCCAATGCGGCCATCTTTAAGTCGGGTGGGTTTAATCAAATTTCAGAGCGATTCAAACTCTTAAAATTAAACCCAAATACCCATTTATTCACTTCAAATAGTTTGATTGATTTTCCGGGAAGGTGTTTTAAAATTCTACACCAAATTGCTTATAATAAAAAGCTTTTAAAAATGATTATCCCATCTGCTAAAGCAAATATCACGGTGCGTAATTTTCCTGAGACCGTTGCACAAATACGCAAAAAAACAGGAATTAAGGATGGTGGCAATCAGTACTTATTTTTTGTAACCGACCTAGCCGAAAAACATTGTGTTTTGGTATGTGAAAAAATTTGATAAAAATTAATGGTATTTTTTACAAATGCTTCTCATGGCTGTGTTAGCCGAATTTAAAGACCAAATGATAGAGCCTCCTTTTTGTATGGCGCTTAAATCGCCAAGCAAAATAGAGCCTAAAACAAATGATTATAATTTCTATAGCTTAACCATAAAAATAAGGTTCTGCAAAAGGTATCAAATTGAAAACTATTTAGGAATAGTGATATAATATTTTTTATTTGTAACATTTTTTAAAGCACTTTCGCGCAACCACGGATTGTTAAGTTTTAATACTCGGTAATTTATATTAAACTTTTCGGCAAAAGCCGTGAGGTTTTGAATGGGTGTATCAACTTCAACTTTTTGAGTTGGTTCATTGTAATACAAATCAGTAGCATCAAAAATAAATCCATATTTTTCAGGACTTTTCAAAATTTCTTTGACGGCAATTAATTTTGGGATGTAGCGCGAAGTTTCATCACTCACCCATAAATCGTAATAATTGCTTACATTTTGCTTTTCCATAAAGCGCAACATTCCGCTAACTCCAGAATTATATGCGGCAGCAGCCAATGTCCAGCTACCCAATTTTTCTTTTGCTTTTAATAAATATTGACAAGCAACTTGAGTGCTTAACTCTAAATTATAACGTTCATCAACATTTTCATTTACTTCTAAATGATTTTCGGTGGCAGTTGCTGCCATTATTTGCCAAAATCCTTTAGCACCACGCGGAGAAGAACTATTCATTAGCCCACTTTCAATAACGGCGAGGTATTTAAAATCATCGGGCACACCATTTTGTTTTAAAATGGGTTCTATAATGGGAAAATATTTATTAGCGCGTTTAATCATTAACAGTCCATTTGATTGCCAATAGGTGTTAATCAAAAATTCTCTGTCAAAACGCTCTTTGGTATCCACATTTTGAATGGGCACTAATTCACCTGCAAAATTTAAATTTTCGGGCAGTTTTAGAGCTTTTATTTCATAAGTTTCACTAGTAAATTTTGGACCAGTGTAAAAGATTTCCTTATTTGAAGTGGCATTTAAAAAAATGGCTACAATAACTAAAATACCGACGATTAAATAAGCTACTTTTTTCATGACTTTAATGTTTAGTTAAAAAGGACTGCTAAAGTTATTAAAAATTAATCCATTTTTATCCTTTTCGGATAGAATTGGGTTTTTAACCGGCCAATTTATATTTAACTGTTGGTCGTTCCAAAGCAAAGAAACTTCCGATTTTGGATTGTAAAATTCAGAACATTTATAATTGATAATGGTCTCATCCGTTAAGGTTACAAATCCGTGTGCAAAGCCAACGGGTATAAATAACTGTGTTTTATTGGTTTGATTGAGTTCAATATCAAAATGTTGACCATAAGTTTCAGAATTTTTTCTCAAGTCAACCACAACGTCTAAAATGACACCTTGTATCACTCTAATTAACTTTGCTTGCGAAAAAGGAGGGTTTTGAAAGTGCAAACCGCGCAAAACATTTTTTTCGGAACAAGACTCATTATCTTGAACAAAATCTATCGCTATAAATTGATTTAATTTTTCTTTGCGATAGCTCTCTAAAAAATAACCTCGTGCATCTTTAAAAACTTTTGGTTCTATAATTAACAGGTCTTTAAAGTTGGTTTTAATGATGTTCATATTAGTTCAAAGATATTTTAGAAGTTAAAATTAGATAATTTCCTGAATTATTTTACTGATTTCCTTTGCTTTATTTAAAATCATAATGTGTGTGCCACCTTTTATAGGGATAAAATTTGTGATATATTTTGGAGGAAAGATAGCATCGGCATCACCGTGAATGTGGTGTAAATTGGCGACTTCTTTTTGTTTTTTCCAGTTCAAAATGGTTTCAAATGCCCAATCTAAATAAATAGGTGTTAATTTTATTTGGTATTTTTCGTAGAGCTCTATTTGTTTTTTGAGTTTATTTCCAAAATTTTCTTTGACAAAACCGCCAATTTGCTCAAAATGACGCGACGGAAAAAGCTTGTAGATTTGGGTTGTTTTTGCAACACCAAACTTTTTAGGAAATTCGGCTTCACTCTTAACGCTCGATATAATAATTACGGCTTTGGCATTGAGAAAACGGGTCATTTCTTGCACCATAATTCCGCCAAAAGAAACGCCAATAAGCACGGGATTTTTTTCGGTAATGCTTTGACATAACCTTTGCGCATAATCGCTAATAGGCTCATTAACCGCAACAGGCGTAAGCCATTCTAAATGATGGCAGCAATAGTTATCGGTTGGTAAATTAAGATATTCAAATATTTTTGAACTTGCGCCCAAACCGGGCATAAAATAGAGCTGTGTCAAATTTATAAACTTAAGATTTTTATTTTTTCTATTGATGATTGAGCGGTTGTCCAATCAAAAAGTACTTTGCCATCAAGGTCAATTTTTGTCAGTTTTACAAGGTGCACGGTGTTTATCAAATCGGCATTAAAAGGTGTTTTTACTTTTACATAATTTTCGGTAAAACCGTACATAAAACCATCTTTATTAGCACTTTCAAATAAAACATTTAGGGTAGTTTCTAGCTGACTTTCATAAAATGCACGACGTTTTTTAACCGACAAACCGCGCAATAATTTGCTGCGTTTGTGGCGTATTTCCATAGGCACAATCCCTTTCATTAAATTGGCTTCGGTATTTGGACGTTCAGAATAGGTAAAAACGTGTAAGTATGAAATGTTTAATTCGTTTAAAAAATGATAGGTTTCAAGAAAAAGTTCATCTGTTTCGCCGGGAAAACCCACAATCACATCCACACCAATACAGGCATTGGGCATCAATTTTTTAATTTGCTCAACACGATTGACGTAAACTTCTTTTAAATAGCGGCGTTTCATCAATTTTAGCAATTCATTGCTGCCACTTTGAAGCGGAATGTGAAAGTGGGGCACAAAACGCTTTGACTGTGCTACAAAATCGATGGTTTCGTTTGTCAATAAATTGGGTTCAATTGATGAAATTCGCAGCCGATTGATTCCTTCAACAGCATCTAAGGCTTTTACCAAATCTAAAAAAGTGTGTGCGTGTTTTTTATCACCAAATTCTCCTTTGCCATAATCGCCAATATTCACGCCGGTTAAAACAATTTCTTTAAGGCCTTTATTTGCAATTAGTTTTGCATTTGCAATGACGTTTTCTAAAGAATCACTTCGCGAAATACCTCTGGCAAGGGGAATGGTGCAATAGGTACATTTATAATCGCAGCCATCTTGAACTTTTAAAAAAGCACGTGTTCGGTCGCCAAAAGAGTAGGCACTTTCATAACAATCGGCTTCTTCAATTTCGCACGAATGTATTGTACCCATATCGTTTTTTGTTAAATCATTCAAATAATTGGTGATTTTAAATTTTTCGGTTGCGCCCAAAACCAAATCAACACCATCAACTTGTGCGAGGGTTTCGGGTTTTAGTTGGGCGTAACAACCAATGGCAATTACAAAGGCTTTATCATTGATTTTTAAACAATTCTTCACAATTGTTTTAAAGCGTTTATCAGCATTTTCGGTAACCGAGCAGGTATTAATAACATAAATATCAGCCGGTTTTTCAAAAGGTACGCGTGCAAAACCTTCACCCGAAAATTGTCGGGCAATGGTTGAAGTTTCCGAAAAATTAAGTTTGCATCCTAAAGTATAAAAAGCAACTTTTTTTTGTGCAGGCATTAGTCTATATTTATGGTTTGCAAATTTACAATTTTATTTATGATTGCTAAAACGCCAAAACCACCGTATTATGCGGTTATATTTACGTCTATCCGCACCGCCGGTGACAAAAATTATTCAAAAACTTCTGAAAAAATGATTGCCTTAGCGCGCCAACAAATTGGTTTTTTAGGTTTAGAATCGGCTCGAGAAACAATTGGAATAACCGTTTCTTATTGGGAAAGCCTCGAGGCGATAAAAAATTGGAAAAATAATTCAGCGCATCAAATTGCCCGCCAAAAAGGCAAAGATTTGTGGTATCAATCATTTAAAGTACGGATTTGTAAAGTAGAAAACGACTATGAATTTGAGCTATAAAATAATTATTTTAGTATGGTCGCTTGGATTTTTGTTTTTTGGATGTGAGCAAAAATTTAGCTCTAACAAGGCATTAAAGATTTTTCGGTATAACGAACACAGCAATATTTACTCGCTCGACCCCGCATTTTCTAAAACCGTTGCCAATATTTGGGGCGTTAATCAGTTGTTTAACGGATTGGTTCAATTAGATGATCAATTGCAAGTTCAACCCGATATTGCTCAATCTTGGCAACTTAGCAATGATGGTAAAACCTACCAATTTTTGTTGCGAAAAGATGTTTATTTTCACAAGCATATTTTGTTTGGAAAAGAGCTTACAAGGCTTGTTGTTGCTCAAGATTTTGTGTTTAGTTTTAATCGGCTAACCGATGCAAAAGTAGCTTCACCGGGCGGTTGGATTCTCAAAAATGTGGCGGGATTTAAAGCGCTTAACGATTCGGTTTTTCAAATTGAATTAAAGCAGGCCTTTCCGCCATTTTTAGGCTTGTTGGCCATGAAATATTGTTCGGTGGTTCCTAAAGAAGCAATTGATTTTTTTGGTGAGGAATTTGGGTCAAATCCTATTGGAACTGGTCCTTTTACCTTTAAATTATGGGTTGCCAATACTAAAATGGTTTTTTTAAAGAATGCCAATTATTATGAAGTAGATTCTTTAGGTACGCATTTGCCTTATTTAGATGCCGTTGCCATTAGCTTTTTGCCGGATAAGCAAAGCGAATTTTTGCAATTAATTCAAGGTAATATTGATTTTATTACGGCTCTAGACCCTTCATATAAGGATGAAATCATTGATTTAAATGGACTTTTAAATCAAAAATACAAAAAGCAACTTTATATGTTATCGAATCCGTATTTAAATACCGAATACCTTGGGTTTTTATTAGATTCAACCAAAACAAATTCCGTACAGAATAGCTGGCTCCGAAAGGCTATAAACTATGGGTTTGACCGCACCAAAATGATTCGCTTTTTGCGAAATGGCATTGGCATTCCAGCTATTAATGGCATTATTCCGAAGGGTTTACCCTCCTATAATCATCTAAAAGCTTATGATTATAATCCTGAGAAAGCCAAAACCTACCTTGAAGCATACAAGCGCGAAACAGGCGATAAAAACCCTGAAATAAGCATTAATACCGACGGAAATTATTTGGATTTGTGTGAATACATTCAACGCGAATTAGCGCAAATAGGACTAAAAGTAACAATTGATGTTAACCCGCCATCAACCTTGCGTCAGCTAAAAGCCGACGGAAAACTACCTGTTTTTAGAGCGAGTTGGATTGCCGATTATCCGGATGCCGAAAACTATCTATCCTTGTTTTACAGTAAAAATTTAGCGCCAAATGGACCAAATTACACACATTTTTCAAACAAAACTTTTGATAGGCTATATGAGGAGAGTTTTAGAATGATGCCCTTGCAAGCGCGCTATAAACTTTACCAAACAATGGATAGTTTATTGATGAGCCATGCGCCAATTGTGCCTTTATATTATGATGAAGTGGTGTTGTTTATCCAAAAAAATATCAGCGGATTAAAAGCAAATCCCATTAACTTGTTACAACTAAAATGGGTAAAAAAAGCTTAAAAATTAAGCGTGGTTTTTATGGGATTATGGTCAGAATATTTGACATTATATTTTTTAAAACTCAAAACTTCAAACTGGCGATCGGTTAAGATAAAATCAATTCGCAAGGGAATGTAATTGTAATTAAAAGTGGTTCCAAATCCGCTACCGGCTTCTACAAAAGCATCTTTAAAATCGGATTTTAAACGCCGATAGGCCCAAGAAAAGGCGGTATTGTTTAAGTCGGCACAGATAATTGTTTTATAGGGATTCGCGGCTAAATCCTGATTGATAAGTTCAATTTGCGCTTGCTGCTTTTTAAAGGTATTCGCAATACTCTTTAAAAGACGCTCCGAATTTTTTTTAGTTACCGAGTCTTTTTTAGGATTAAGGTGCATAGATTCTAAATGAATATTATAGATTCTAATGGTGTCTTTATTTTTAATAATATCAGCAAAAATGGCATTGTTAGAAGTTTTTTCAAAATTTAAAGAACCCTTGTTAATTATTTTAAAATTAGAAAAAATAGCTTGTCCGTTTTTTCGAGTGGTATCTTTAAAATAAAGATATTTATAGGGATAGAGGTGTTCAACACTCGTATCTGTGTAATATTCTTGAAGGCATAAAATATCGGGTTTTTCTTTTTTGATAAAGGCATCAAGTTTATGAGCGGTATTTTTATCTTTAATCCAACTGTATAAATTAAAAAGGCGCACGTTATACGACATGACACTGGTTTGTGGGTTGTTAGATGTTGCTTTTGATGATAATTTATAAAATGAAGTAGCGTAATTAAATCCTAAAAGCAAACAAAAAAATGACAATAAAAATTGTTTTTTAATTAAGATTAGCCAGTAAATCAAAAATAAATTATTGATAAATAATAATATAGGAACCATTAAACTCATGGCCGATACCAAAGGTAAATAAGCTGGTTTTATGTGAGGAATGGTGTAAGACAATAAAAGCAACACCGCAAATAAACTGTTTATTATAAAGATGAATTTGTTGAGTAAGCCTAAATTTTTCAAGATTTTCCCGATTTAAATAAATAATCTTTTTCTTCTTTGCTCAAAGTTTCATAGCCCGATTTACTGATTTTATCGAGAATGGCATCAATGCGCTTTTGGTTGACTTCCCTATTTGAGAATTCCGTTTTTTTAGTAGATTTATAAACGGTTTTTAGGGGTTTTTTCTTTTGGGTTGAGAAAAGTCCCGTCAAATAGCTTATAAACTTAAAATTATTTTGAGGTTTATAGGTCAATATCAATCCGATAAGCGCTCCGCCCAAGTGTGCCAAATGACCGCCGGCATTATTAACTGGAATTTGAATGACATCTAATCCAACCCAAATGGTGGCTAAAACCCAAAGCTTTACAAAACCGATAAATCGGATATTGATTTCATAATTGGGAATGTAAGTGGCAATGCCAACAAAAATTGCCGTAACGGCAGCCGATGCGCCAACTAAAACAGAATTCGAATTTTTTAATGCCGGAAAAAAATTAAAGCTTAAAATAAAAATAAGTCCGCCAAATAAAGCACCTAAAACATAGTAAGTCAAAAATTGCCTTTGGGTTAAGTAGTCTAAAAACAAGTTCCCAAAATAGAATAATACAATTAAATTAGCTAAAATATGCCATAAACTGGCGTGTAAAAACGCATAAGTAAAAAGGGTCCAAGGCTTTAAAAGTAAGGCGTTGTATTGCGCCGGTAAAGCAAACCAATCAAAAATAAAGTTTGCTTGATTCGACATTAAAAAGCTTAAGGTATTCGTCAAAAAGCCTAAAATAAAAACGGCGAGGTTTAAGTAGATTAATTTTTCTACAATAGAGCCGTTTTTAAATTTAAATGTTAATTGATTCAAGGTTTTTTTCATCTTTAAAACTTATTGATCCCAGCGTTTAAATTGATTCTGTTTCCAGAATAACATGATGATAAATCCAAAAAGGGCACCGCCAATATGAGCAAAATGAGCAATGTTGTCGCCCCCTGTAAAGCCAAAAAACAAATCGCTTAATATTAAAACCGGAATAAAGTATTTTGCTGAAATGGGCACAGGGAAAAAAATCAAAGCCAATTTAGAATCGGGAAAGGTCATTCCGAAAGCCACCAAAACCCCATAAATGGCGCCCGAAGCACCAACTGCCGATGCCGTAAAATTTTGTGTAAAAAAATTGGCTAATGTAAAAATAGCAGCCGCCCCAAGTCCTGCCGAAAAATAAAAAAACAAAAACTTTTTACCGCCCCACATTTGCTCTAGAGGAGAACCAAAAGCGTATAAAGCATACATATTAAACAAAATGTGCATAAATCCACCATGCATAAACATGTGAGTAACAACTTGCCAACTATGAAAATAAGGACTTTGCGGATAAAACAATGCAAACCATTCAAATAAAGTATTTTCATCAAATACATAAAAAGTTGCGACAAAGAAAATGACATTTATTATAATCAGGTTTTTAATAATGGGAGGCAATTGTATCATAAATTAAAATTTTTAAAACGACTTAAATTTTTTTTCAATATCATCAATAGATAAAGTTATAAAAGTGGCTTTGCCTTGTGGCGAAATGTTTGGTTCTTTACAGCTAAATAAATTATTTAAAATTGATTCTTGTTCTTTGGCACTTAGCGAAGTACCGTTTTTTATGGCCAAATTTTTTGCCATACTTTTTGCGATACCGTCAACTTGGCTAAAATTACTACTTTCAGTTTGATTTTGTAAATCATCTAACAAATTTTCTAAAAGGGGTTGAATTTGTGATTCTTTTACCGTTAACGGGATGCCTATAATGAGGAGGTCATCATTAGATTTAAACTCAAATCTAAAGCCAATACTTTCAAAATCAGAAATTAAGGATTTTATCAATTGAATTTCTTGTTGGTTTAAATTGATGCTTAACGGAAAAATGAGCGCTTGGCTGGTTGATTCTTCTAAAGTAATTTTTGTCAAAAAATCTTCATATAAAATCCGTTGATGCGCCAAATTTTGATTAATCATCACCAAACCCGATTTTATAGAGCCTAAAATATAGGTATTGCGAATTTGCAAGCTCACCTGATTTAAACTGTTTGCTTGATCATCAAATAAATTTTCATTTGGTTGTGCATTAGCATTATTACCATCAAAAATGGGAGTGGTATCATAAAGTGTTTCCCAGTTTTTTAATGGCGGATTTTGTTTAAAATTGTCGTTAAACGGATTAAAGTTGGCATCGATTTCAATTTTTGGTATGCCTACCATTTTATTTCTATAATCATAAGGCAAATCAAAACTATTATTCTGTTCAAAATCTAGGATAGGCGCAACTTGATATTGCCCCAAACTGTGCTTAATAGTCGATTTGATAATGGCATAAATGGATTGCTCATTTTCGAATTTCACCTCTGTTTTTGTGGGATGAATATTGATATCTATTTGATTTGGAGGAACATTTAGGTATAAAAAATAGGTAGGGTGGTAGCCCGAACCTAAAAGTCCTTCAAAGGCTGAAGTGATGGCGTGATTTAGGTAATTGCTTTTTATAAAGCGATTATTAGCAAAAAAAAACTGTTCGCCCCTTTTTTTCTTAGCAAATTCGGGTTTTGCAATAAAGCCCGTAATGCTAACCAGTTCGGTTTCTTCGGTTATGGGAACCAATTTTTCGTTAGTTTTTTTACCAAAAACATTTACAATGCGTTGCCTAAAATTACCGGCAGCAAGTTGGTATACGTTGCTATCATTGTGATAAAAAGAAAAAGCAATGTCAGGGTGTGCCAAAGCTGCCCGTTGAAATTCGTCAATAATATGGAGTGTTTCAATGCTATTCGATTTTAAAAAATTGCGTCTAGCAGGGATATTATAGAATAAATTTTTAACGGCAATGCTGGTACCGGTAGGATTTGAAATCACCTCCTGACTCATCACTTTACTGCCTTCAATGGTTATTTGTGTACCCAGTTCTTGGTTGTCGGTTTTAGTTTTTAGCTCCACGTGAGCGATGGCTGCAATAGAAGCAAGTGCTTCGCCTCTAAAACCTTTGGTGTGCAAATTAAAAAGGTCTTCGGCGCAATTTATTTTAGAAGTAGCGTGGCGTTCAAAAGCCAAGCGCGCATCGGTAGGACTCATACCAAAACCATTATCAATTACTTGGATGAGAATTTTGCCGGCATCTTTTACCAATAATTTAATATGTGTAGCATGAGCATCAATGGCATTTTCGAGTAATTCTTTAACCACCGAAGCGGGTCTTTGAACAACTTCGCCAGCGGCAATTTGGTTAGCCACGTGGTCGGGCAGTAAGTGAATGATATCGGTCATTAAAAAAATGAGATTCCTAAATATTTTAAATAGAGATAAGCAAAAAGTACCAAAACAACAATAATAATGGCAATTCTCATGTTTGCTGATGAATTAGTTGTAACCTTATTTTTTTTCCATGAAGCCCTAAAATTTATGGGTATTTTAATTTCGCTTGGAGCTAACTGTTCGTTTTCATATTTTTTTTTAAGCGCTTCTAGGCGTTCTTTGCGTTCATTGTAAAAACGAGGAGTGTAATTAAACACATAATGTGCGCGTTGTTTAAAAAGATTGCCGATCATAATTTTTATGAAAAATAAGGTAAATCAAAAGTACTCATTTTGTAATGAGTGGTCAAATTTTGTTGAAAAGTTGCTGTTAATTCTATGCTAAAGTAGCCATTTTAAGGGCTGCTACGGCACATTCAATCCCTTTATTTCCGTGCTTTCCACCCGAACGGTCGAGGGCTTGTTGAAGGGTGTTGTCGGTTAACAAACAAAATATTACGGGTGTATTATATTTAATATTTAGGTCTTTAACCCCTTGAGAAACAGCATTACAAATAAAATCAAAATGTTTAGTTTCGCCCTGAATAACACTTCCAATAATAATGACGGCATTCAACTTATGGGTTTCTATTAAATGTTTTGCGCCATAAATCAATTCAAAACTACCGGGAACCTTGATGCTGATGATATTTTTTTGATCGACGCCATTTTCGACTAAAGTGTTAAATGCGCCTTTATATAAAGCATCGGTTATGTTGTTGTTCCATTCTGCCACAACCAAACCGATGCTTAAATTTTTTGTATTTTTTAAGTCTTCTTTACTATAAGAAGATAAATTTTTTCCGGCAGTAGCCATTAAATTTATTTTACTGAATATTTAGCTTTATTTACGTAATAAGCAATGTCAACTGCTTGATCTGAAAAAGGGTAATCCTTTTCTATTTTTTCAAAAAATTCCAATGCTTTTGACGCTTTACCTAAATTTAGAGCGGTTTGCCCGGCTTTAAATAAAAATAAAGGCGCAGTAAATTCATTTTGTTTAGCATTTGCCGCTTTTGTATAATAATCAAGCGCATCTTCTGGTTGGTTGATATCTGCAAAAGCGTCGCCAATAGCACCTAAAGCAGTTGGTGCTAATAATTCATCATTTGACTTAAAATTGCCTAAGTGGCTTACGGCATTTTTGTAATCTTTCATAATGAGATAAGAAATACCGGCATAGTATTCGGCTAAGTTACCAGCCTTAGTTCCGCTGTAAGAATCGGCGATATCTAAAAATCCAAATTTACCGTCAGCGCCTTGCAGACCTAAGATTAAAAGGGAATCACGTTGAACAATTTGAGTGTCTAAAGTATTATTTGCAAAAGCCGATTCAAAATATTTTTTTGGGAAAGCGAGTTCGTTTGAAGCTTCAATTTCTTTAGGTTCTTCTATGTATTTGTCGTAACCCATATAGCCAATAACAACAAGTGCCACAATAGCAATAAAGGCGATAATGAATTTTTTATTTTTTTCTAACCATTGTTCAGATTTTGACGCAGTAATGTCAAGGGTTTCAAAAACTTCTTTGGTTGTGCTTATCGATGCTTTGGGTGCATCTTCTCCTTTGTTTGTTTTTACTTTTTTATAAGTACTCATAGGTCTATTTTTTTGAAATGCAAAAATATAATATTTATAATAATAAAACAGCAGTTTATGCCTAAATTTGCTTATTCAAAGACAGAATAAATCAAGCCCGATGCATTTAACCAAATTAAACCTTTTAAATTTTAAAAATTTAACTTCAGTTCAGTTTGAATTTGACGCAAAGATAAACTGTTTAGTTGGCGCTAATGGCGTGGGAAAAACCAATATTTTAGATGCCATTTATTACCTGTCGTTTACCAAAAGTTATTTCAATCCGAGTGCCTTGCAAATTATCAATCACAAAGCCGATTTTTTTGTAATTGAGGGGACTTATAAAAAGCAAAATCAAGACGAACAAATTGTTTGTAGTCTTAAAAAAGGACTTAAAAAAATTGTAAAACGCAACGGTAAAATTTATGATAAGTTGCAAGATCACATTGGGTTATTGCCAGTAGTTATGATTTCGCCTGCCGATAGAGACCTCATTTCGGAAGGCAGTGAAATACGCCGTAAATTTATTGATAGTGTTATTTCACAATCAGATTCTGCTTATTTAAAGACCTTAATTCACTACAACAAAATCTTATCTCAACGTAACCATCTTTTAAAATATTTTGCCGCAAATCACTCTTTTGACCCGTTGAATCTTGAGGTGTATGATGATAAATTAGATGAATTGGGTGGTGTCATTTATCGCAAACGCCAAGCGTTTTTACAGATATTTATACCAATTTTTAAGTCGCGCTATGGATTAATTGCCAATTATAAAGAAACGGTTGATTTAGAATACCAATCTGATTTAGAAAAAGATTCGACAAAACAATTGCTCAAAGAAAATTTGGCAAAAGACCGCTTGTTACAATTTACCACCGTTGGCATCCATAAAGATGATTTAGAATTTAAAATTGGCGGATTTCCGATAAAGAAATACGGCTCTCAGGGTCAGCAAAAATCGTATTTAATTGCCCTTAAACTCGCTCAATTTGAATTTATTAAGTCAATTACCAATGACGCACCTATTTTATTGTTAGATGATATTTTTGATAAGTTAGATGAAAATCGCGTATTACAATTAATCAGTTTGGTAAATCAAGATAATTTTGGTCAATTATTTATTTCAGATACCCATGCCGAGCGAACCGAAAATGTAGTCAAGCAAATTAACCAATCTTATAAAATGTTTAAAATTACCGAATAAAATAAATGGCGAAGCGATATACCGAATCAAAACCCTTAAAGGATTTAATAGGAGCCTTTATTAAAGAAAATAACCTTACCAAAGGATTTACCCAAATTCATGTTGAAGAAGCTTGGCTAAAGGTGATGGGAGCAGGGGTGCAGCATTATACCACTGCTATAAAACTACAAAACGATGTGCTCGTTGTTCATTTAAGTTCTTCCGTTTTGCGGGAAGAGCTAACTTATGGAACCGAAAAAATTATTAAGATGATGAATGAAGCCTTGGGTGAAAAACTAATTTGTAAAGTACGGCTAACATAGATTTTAAAAACTCAGGGTTTCACTTAAAGTGAAGCCCTGAATAGTAGTTTGTTTTAATGTATTTTTTTTAAAGCTTTTAATGTGGAATGGCAAATTTTAAAACTGTTCGCTTCCGGCAAAATGAAAAGCACCTTCAATAGCCGCATTTTCATCACTATCCGAACCGTGAACCGCATTTTCGCTCATAGACTTTGCAAATAATTTTCTAAGGGTACCTTCGGCAGCGTTGGCTGGATTTGTAGCGCCTATTAAAGCTCTAAAATCATTAACTGCATTTTCCTTCTCTAAAATAGCAGCAACAATAGGACCTCTGGTCATAAATTCTACTAATTCACCGAAAAAAGGACGCTCATTGTGAACGGCATAAAAAGTTTCGGCATCATTTTTAGTCATTTGAGTCATTTTTAGAGAAACTATTCTAAAGCCGGCGGCGGTGATTTTTTCTAGAATAGCACCGATGTAATTTGCCTCAACGGCATCTGGCTTAAGCATTGTAAATGTTCTGTTTGTACGCATCATATCAGGTTTTAATTTTTGGCAAAAGTAGAATTTTTTAACGAGTCAAAAAACAAAATTCCATTAATATTGCTGCGCATAAGTAAGATAAAGTTTGTTGTTAAGGCCTCTAATTTCAAAATAGGCTTTATGTCTTTCAAAATCAAACTTTATGAGACCAAAATTCTTTTCAAAAACCACATCCAATATTCTAAATTTATTTGCTTCACCGTGAAAACTGGTGTAAGCATGCGTCAATCCGCTCGAAGTAATATCAATTAAAGGATAGGTCATCTTAGTAACTTCGGTTTTAGAGATTTCGGCAATATGTCTATCGCCCGATAAAATGATTACGCCTTTAGCTTTTGAATTGGCAATCATCATTTTAAGTTTGTCAACTTCGTGTGGCATGTTGCCCCATGTTTCAAAACCGTGCTCGCCAGAGAGCACCTGAACACTGCTTTCTATAATATTAAAGTCGGCTTTTGAGCTGTCGAGTTCCTGTTTTAGCCATTGCCATTGTGCAGAGCCAAGCATAGTTCCTTGACCGTATTTATTGGGAATATAGCGTTTTTCACCAGTGGGGTCTTTAGTTAATGCCGTTCTAAAATAACGCGTGTCAAGCACAATAATTTTAATACTTTTGGCCTTAACAGAAAAGGTTTTGCTAAAATATACGCCCGGTCGGTGGCGTCTGTCATCGGCTGCAGGCACATCCATAAAATTTAAAAAGAGTTGTTTAGAAATTTCTTTTTCATGATAGTCAGCACCACCGTCGTTTAAACCGTAATCGTGGTCATCCCAAGTGCCTATAATGGGAACATTTTTAGAAAAATTTTGATAGGCAGTATCCGCTTTTTGTTTGGCATAATTCTTAGCCAGATAAGCCATATCGTGGGTGTCAGAATATATGACATCACCACCCCAAACCCATACATTTGGTTTGTTTTTAAGAAGTTCTTTCCAAAGTTCATTAGCGATTTCTTGGTTGTTACACGAGCCAAAAGACAAGACAAAATCGGCTGCTTGATTAGAAATAAGCTCTGTTTTAGCAGGTGTATTGACCTTTTGGCAAGCCCAAAATGCTACTAGCAGCCCCAATAAGACTATTTTTTTCATAGGTGTGATTAAGCTGTAAATATAATAAACAGCTTTTAACAAAACGTCATTTTGTTGTATATTCGCACCTCATTATGACAGACAAAACATTTAATACCATTCAGCAACTCCTAAAATCGCCCATAAAAGTGGTGATTATACCACATCAAAATCCCGATGGCGATGCCATAGGTGCTAGCTTAGCACTCGTTCTCTTTTTAAAAGGATTGGGACATCAAGCAACGGTGGTTTCTCCAAACGATTATCCAAAATTTTTAAAATGGATGCCCGATTCTGATAAAGTGATGCAATTTGAGCAACATTCTAAAAAAGCAAGTGCGCTTATTAATGAGGCTGAGTTAATTTTTATCTTAGATTTTAATGCATTAAACCGAATTGGTGAGGTGATGACAGCTCTTTTAGAAAGTCTAAAAACGCCAATTATGATGATTGATCACCATCAACAACCAGATGATTTTACCGATTTAATTTATTCTGATACAGCAATTTGTTCAACTTGTCAGCTGATTTATCAATTTATTGAAAAGCTCAATTATTTAGATAAAATTGACGCGGCAATTGCCACTTGTTTATATACGGGAATTATGACCGATACGGGTTCATTTAAATACCGTTCAACCACCAGCACCACCCACCGAATTATTGCTAATTTAATTGATAAAGGCGCTAATAATAACGAGATTCACAATCATGTTTACGATACCAATACCTATAATGGACTGCAACTTTTGGGTCGGGCTTTGAGCAATTTAAGAGTGGTAAGCGACTATAACACCGCTTATATTACCATTTCGGAAGCCGAAAAAAGCGCGTTTAATTTTAGTAAAGGTGATACCGAAGGTTTTGTAAACTACGGATTATCAATAGATAAAATAGTATTTGCGGTTATTTTTATAGAAGATGCCAGCCAGGGCATTATAAAAATGTCATTGCGCTCAAAAGGGAACTTTTCGGTTAACCAATTTGCGCGTAAGCATTTTAATGGTGGCGGACACGACAATGCAGCTGGTGGAAAAAGCCATGAAACTTTAGAGGCTACCGTTCAAACATTCTTGTCAATTTTACCACTATACAAGCTTGATTTAACTAAAAATGAAGCCGCAATTTAAAGTTGTATTACATTTTTTAATGCTGTGGATGGTTTTAGGTTCATGTAGCAATCCAACGCCTAGATATCCTGTAAAATATAGGGATGATACCAATTTTAATGAAATCATTAATCAAAACAAACTATTAGTCGGACTTCAAGATAAGGCATTTAACAATTATATTTCTTCAAATCCCGAAATGCATTTTATCAATTCGCAAAGCGGATTTTGGTATGCTTATTTAAATCAAAATCACCATTCAAATCGCACGCCAAAACCATCCGAAACAGTTATTTTTACCTACCAAATTGCAGATATTGACAATCAAATTATTTATTCAAAAGAAGAAATAGGTGAACAATCGTTTGTAATTGACAAGGAACAACGAGAAACGGGTTTGCAAAACGGACTTAAGCTAATGAAAGAAAATGAGGAAGTTATGTTTTTATTTCCCTCATTTTTAGCTTATGGCGTTTTAGGTGATCGCAAAAAAATAAAAACGAATCAGCCATTAATTTATACTGTATATTTGAAAAAAATTATAAACAATAAAAAAAATTAAAATGAAACACTTAAAATGGACTTTATTATTAGCGGTATTATTAGTTTTTACGGCTTGCAAAAAGGACAAAACAGCTAACATGAAAGACGGTATTTATGCCGATATCAAAACCAATAGAGGTGAAATTCTATTGAATTTAAATTTCAAAGAAACACCTGTAACCGTAGCTAATTTTGTTTCCTTAGCCGAAGGAAAAAACTCCTTTTTAACCATAAAAGATTTAATAGGAAAACCTTTTTTTAACGGCATTAAATTTCACCGAGTTATCAAGCAATTTATGATTCAAACCGGCGACCCAAATTCACTTGACAGCATTCCCGAAAATGACGGTACAGGTGGACCAGGTTATAATTTTCAAGATGAATTTCCTAAAGATTCACTTGGAAAACTTGTATTTTCATTTAATGATAAAGGTGTTTTAGCAATGGCTAATGCTGGCCCAAATACCAATGGAAGTCAGTTTTTTATCACGCATGTGGCAACGCCTCATTTAGATGGACTTCACACCATTTTTGGACATGTGGTAGAAGGACAAAGTGTTGTTGACACCATCGCCCAAAATGATTCAATTATTAAAATTGATATCATCCGAAAAGGTAAAGATGCCAAGTCTTTTGACGCAAACAAAATATTCTCGGATGCTTTTTTGGCTTATACCAAAATGCAAAATGACGCTTATGCTAAAGCACAACAAATTACCGTTAAAGAAGCCGAAGCATTTACGGCCGAAATGGAAAAAGCAGGCTTTAAAATCAATACGTTTGATAATGGATTGATTATTGCCGTTAAAAAAGAAGGCAAAGGCGAAAAACCTAAATCGGGAGATTTAGTACAAGTGCATTATGCCGGTCGTTTAACCTCGGGAGTTGAATTTGATTCCTCTTATAAAAAGAATGAGCCTATAAAATTCCAAATTGGCACAGGTCGCGTAATTAGAGGTTGGGATATTGGAATTATGGAATTAGCCGTAGGTGCCAAAGCAACCTTATTTATTCCTTCCACTTTAGGATGGGGCGCAAGAGGGGCAGGAAACGTAATTCCCCCAAATGCTAATATTATTTTTGATGTTGAATTAATAAAAATAGGAGCGTAATTACCCTTACTTTTAAATTAAAAAAGAGTCATTTTGAATTTTCAAAATGGCTCTTATTTTTTATACAGTTGTTCTAAAAGCTTTTGAGCGGCTAAAAAAGGGGTCGTTTTATGGTTATTTACAGCCTTTAATTGGGTTTTAAAAGCCGCTTCCATATTGGGTAAAGCCTCAAAATTTTTGAGTAGTTCTTGTCGGATGGTGGCTTCTAGCCAGTATTTATTTTGTTTTTTACGATGGGATTCAAAATAGCCATTGGCATTGGTAAGATTTAGATAAGATTTTATCAACTCCCAAATTTCTTCAATACCTGTTTGTTGAAGTGCACTACAAGTTAAAACCTTTGGATTCCACTGACTTTCCTTTGCGGGAAATAAATGTAGCGCGCGATTAAATTCCGTTTTTGCAGCATTGGCATGGCGCATATTATCGCCATCAGCTTTATTAATTACAATGGCATCAGCCATTTCAATGATGCCGCGTTTAATTCCTTGAAGCTCATCACCTGCGCCGGCTAATTTTAACAATAAAAAGAAATCAACCATATTGTGAACACTTGTTTCCGATTGACCAACACCTACAGTTTCAATAATAATCACGTCAAAACCAGCGGCTTCACAAAGCAAAATACTTTCGCGCGTGCTTCGGGCTACGCCACCAAGTGTGTTTCCCGAAGGTGTTGGCCTAATATAGGCTAAGTGGTCTTTAACCAATAATTCCATTCGGGTTTTATCGCCCAAAATACTGCCATTATTCACGGAACTGCTTGGGTCAATTGCCAATACGGCTACTTTTTTTCCGATGCTCGTAAGCAGTTTTCCAAAAGATTCGATAAAGGTGCTTTTTCCAACACCAGGAACTCCGGTAATTCCAATTCTAATCGCTTGATTTGCATCACCTACACAGGCTTCTAAAATTTGCATCGCTTTTTGATGCTTTTCTATATTTGTACTTTCTACCAGTGTAATCGCCTGACTTAAATAGCTGATATTACCAAGCCTAATTTCTTTAACATAATCGGCTACGATTATTGGTTTAATGCGCTCCTTTTTTATTTTGTTAACAGCATTTGCATGGCTATCCTCGGCATTTAAAACGTCGATTTTTTTTGGCAAAGCGCTATTTTTTTTATCCGATAAGGTCATCAATCGTATGTTATGATATCAAATTTTGGTAAATTTAATCAAAATCATGAAACCTGCTAAATTTTAAATTTTTTATACAAAATCCTTTAAGTAAATGTTAGTATCTTTGAAAATTTAAAAGCAAAAGCATTAAAATGTTGTCATTAAAAATATACAATTCACTTTCAAATACTAAGGAGGTTTTTAAACCCATTCACGCGCAACATGTTGGCATGTATGTTTGTGGGCCAACGGTTTACAGCAATGTGCATTTGGGTAATGTTCGAACTTTTATGTCGTTTGATATGATTTTAAGATACTTTAAACACCTTGGCTTTAAAGTAAGATACGTCCGAAATATTACCGATGCAGGTCATTTAGAAGATGATTCTACCGAAGATAAAATATCAAAAAAGGCACGTATTGAAAAGTTAGAACCGATGGAAATTGTTCAACAATACACGGTTGATTTTCATCAAATTTTAGAGCGTTTTAACTGTATTGCTCCAAGTATTGAGCCAACTGCAACGGGTCATATTGTCGAGCAAATAGAAGCCATTAAAATAATTTTAAATAAAGGATTGGCTTATGAAGTGAATGGCTCTGTATATTTTGATGTGTTAAAATACAATAAAACCAAGCATTACGGCATTTTATCGGGCCGAAATATTGAAGAACTATTGTCAAATACACGCGAATTAGATGGCCAGTCCGAAAAACGCAATCCACAAGATTTTGCCCTTTGGAAAAAAGCCTCTCCCCAACATATTATGCGCTGGCCTTCGCCTTGGAGTGATGGCTTTCCGGGTTGGCATTTAGAATGTACGGTGATGAGCACTAAATATTTAGGTGAAAAATTTGATATTCACGGCGGTGGCATGGATTTAAAATTTCCACATCACGAATGTGAAATAGCCCAAGCCGAGGCGTGCAACAATCACCCACCGGTAAATTATTGGTTGCATGCCAATATGTTGACCTTAAATGGCAAAAAAATGTCGAAGTCAACAGGCAATTATATTCTGCCAAACCAGCTGTTTTCAGGTAATACCGATTTACTTTCTAAACCTTTTTCGCCAAGTGTGGTTCGGTTTTTATTTATGCAAGCCCATTATCGCAGTATTTTAGACTTGTCTAGTGAAGCACTAGAGGCCTCTGAAAAAGGTTATAACAGGCTGATGGAAGCCTTGCAAATACTTCCAAATTTAAACGCTTCAAATACTTCTAATTTCAATGTGAATGATTGGAAAGCAAAATGCTATGAAGCTATGAATGACGATTTTAACACGCCTATTCTAATTGCACATCTTTTTGAAGGTGTTAAACAAATCAACTTGATTGAGCAATCGCAAACGCATTTAACCCAACAAGATTTAGCCGATTTTAGCAAAACAATGAAGGCTTTTGTGTTTGACGTACTGGGACTTGTAAATGAAAATGTGGTTTTGAATATCCAAACTTTAGACAAGGTTGTTTCGATGCTTATCAAAATGAGGAATCAGGCTAGGGCCGATAAAAATTGGTCTTTGTCAGATGAAATCCGCGATGAATTAGCTAGTTATGGCGTACAATTAAAAGATGGCAAAGAGGGTACAACCTTTTCAATTAATTAATATTATCAAAGTTAAAAACGAACAAAACGTGTTAAAAAAAATAATTACTTTTCCTTTTATTCTTTTGGTTCGGTTTTATCAAATAGCAATTTCGCCCTACACACCTGCAAGTTGTCGGTATTCGCCAACGTGTTCGCACTATACGGTTGAAGCGCTCCAAAAACACGGGCTTTTTAAAGGAGGTTGGCTAGCGATAAAAAGAATTAGCAGTTGCCATCCTTGGGGTGGAAAGGGATTTGATCCGGTTCCAGATAAAAAATAGCAAAGATAAAAGATAAAAGTATGAAGCATAAAAAACAATTATTTATAAATTTAAAACACTTATACAATGCTTGAATTAAGTATCAATTGGAATCCTTCACCTGATTTATTTAAAATAGGGCCTTTAGTAATTCATTATTACAGTTTAATGTTTATCATCGCTTTTGTTTTAGGACTTAAATTGATGAAAAAAATCTATATAGCCGATAAAGTTGATATTGAAAAATTGGATGCTTTGTTTATGTATGTTGTAATTGCTACACTTGTTGGTGCGCGATTAGGTCATGTGTTTTTTTATGACTGGGCTTATTTTCAACATCACTTAGCCGAAATCATTTTACCCATAAGGCAACAACCGGGCGAAAGCTTGTTTTTTGGTTTAATTAAAGATTACACCTTTACTGGATTTAGAGGTTTGGCAAGCCACGGTGCAGCGGTTAGTATTGTTTTGGCACTTTATTTTTACAGTAAAAAAGTGGTTAAAAAACCATTTTTATTTGTATTAGATCGCGTGGGAATAATGGTTGCCTTAGCGGGATTTTTTATTAGGATAGGCAATTTGATGAATTCTGAAATTATTGGCAAACCAACCAATTCCGATTATGGATTTATCTTTCAACGTTTGGGTGAGGATTTTCCGAGACACCCAACACAATTATATGAGGCTTTTAGCTATTTAGCAATCTTTTTCTTGCTTTGGTATCTATACTGGAAAACCAATTTAAAACAACAACAAGGCTATTTGTTTGGGTTGTTTTTTGCCCTTTTATGGTCGGTTAGATTTTTAATTGAGTTTTTAAAAGAACCACAAGTTGAAGAACGTACCACTTGGCTGTTAAATACGGGTCAATGGTTGAGCATTCCGTTGATATTAATTGGAATCTATTTTGTGAGAACGGCTACGAAAAAGTAGCTTTGAATCTCATTCATTAAAAATCATTAAATGGCAACACGCCTATTGAAAGTTGTATGTATTTGTTGAATCTATTGAATATTTTTGATAATTGCACCCAAAAATAGCTTTCTTTTTCTTTACTTTGTACCTTAAAATAATACAAAAATGATTGCAGAAAAAGTATCCTTAGCTCAACAAAATATCAACTTAGAAAACAAATATGGCGCACACAATTACCATCCACTTCCCGTGGTTTTACAACGCGGTGAAGGCGTATATGTTTGGGATGTTGATGGCAAGCGTTACTACGATTTTTTATCGGCTTATTCTGCTGTAAATCAAGGTCACTGTCATCCTAAAATTACCGAAGCTTTAATCTCACAAGCCAGCACTTTAGCCCTTACTTCAAGAGCTTTTTACAATGATGTTTTAGGAAAATATGAGCAATATGTAACCAATTATTTTGGATTCGATAAGGTTTTACCGATGAATACCGGAGCCGAAGCCGTAGAAACTGCCATTAAATTGTGCCGTAAATATGCCTATGAAAAAAATGGAATCCCCGAAAATGAAGCCAATATTATAGTTTGTGAAGGCAATTTTCATGGCCGAACAACTACCATTGTGTCTTTTTCAAATGACCCCGAAGCGCGCAAAAACTTTGGACCCTATACACCGGGTTTTGTGAAAATTCCTTATAACAATATTGAAGCCCTTCAAAAAGCTTTAGAGCAAACACCAAATGTAGCGGGATTTTTAGTAGAGCCCATTCAAGGAGAAGCGGGTGTTTTTGTTCCCGATGAGGGTTATTTGGCTAAAGCCAAGACTTTATGCGAAAAACACCATGCACTTTTTATTGCCGATGAAGTTCAAACTGGCATTGCCCGCACCGGTAAACTTTTAGCTGTTGATCACGAAAATGTAAAACCCGATATTTTAATCTTGGGCAAAGCCCTTTCTGGAGGGACTTATCCTGTTTCGGCTGTTTTGGCTAATGATGCCATTATGTTGGTTATTAAACCAGGTCAGCACGGGTCAACTTTTGGTGGAAATCCCATTGCTGCAAAAGTGGCTATTGCCGCCCTAAAAGTGATAAAAGATGAAAAACTAGCCGAAAATGCTGAGGTATTGGGACAATTATTTAGAGCAGAATTAAACGAATTTATAAAAACAAATCCGCTGATAAAATTAGTACGTGGAAAAGGTTTGCTTAATGCCATCGTGATTAATGATATAGAAACCAGTGAAACGGCTTGGAATATTTGTTTAAAACTTCAAGAAAATGGGCTCTTAGCAAAACCTACACACGGCAATATTATTCGGTTTGCGCCACCACTTGTTATGACTAAAGCACAACTATTAGATTGTGTTTCAATCATCAAAAAAACCATATCAGAGTTTGAAAAGTAAATTCTAAAACGAGAATGAAATTTAAGTAAATTCATTTGAAATTTGACTTTATAAGATAAGATTAGCCCCACTCATAAAATTATTCTCCTAAAAATAACAGCTATTATTTGTGCATTCGTAGCAAACTTTTCATTTTTTTTTATGTAAAAAATAAAAGCTATTAAAAATAGGATTTAAAATCCGTCAGAAATATGAATTAATTTCGGCTTATCTAATAGTTTAATTTGTTTTCCGTGCAATAAAATAAAACCATCATGTTTAAATTCTGACAAAAGTCTAATAGCCGATTCGGTTGCGGTACCAATAGCATTCGCAATTTCTTCTCTAGTTAATTTCACAGCGATAAAACCTTTTTCATCTACGCCAAACATCCTTTCAAAGTATAATAAAAACTCCGCCAAGCGCTCTCTAACATTTTTTTGTGCCATTGTAGCCACTGTCAAATTTGCTTTGTCTAAACTTTGACAAAGAGAACGTGTTAATTCAAGCGAAAATTCTTTATTTTTGGCAAATAAATCTAAAAGCTCTTGTTTAGGGATAAAACAAACATCCATATCCTCTAAAGCGGTAACCGATAGCTTGGCACTTGTGCCGCTTAAAATAGATTTATGCCCAACAATTTCACCTTCTTTTATAAATCTCACAATTTGATCTTTGCCATTTGGCGTTAGCTTAGAAACCTTGCATTCACCACTTTGCAAGCAATATATACCATTTAAAACCGTGCCCTCTACAAATAAAGGTTGACCGCGTTTTACATGGATTATCGTTCTTTTTTCATCTAATGAAACTAATTCATCTCTGGTAAGCGAATTAAATGAATTGAGTTCTCTAATCATGCAATGATCACATTTTGTCATAAATACTTACTTTTTAATTCTTTTGTTAGTCGTATGCAAATATAAGCAAAATTAGCTGCTTTTTTATGTGATAATTATTACATAAAAATGTTAATCTTTGTAAACTTTTAGAGCGCTTATGTCTGATAAACCTTGTTTTCATTGTGGAGCCGATTGCGATTTATCAAAAATAATTTTTGATGATAAAAACTTTTGTTGCAACGGTTGCAAAACGGTTTATGAAATATTAAACCAAAATGAATTGCAATGTTATTACGATTTAACAAAAAACCCGGGAACCATTCCAAAAGAAATTAAAGGAAAATTCAACTACTTAGACAATCAAGATATTGTTTCTAAATTAGTTGCCTTTGATGATGGCGATACCATTGTTGTTGAATTCAATATTCCTAATATGCATTGCAGCAGTTGTATTTGGGTTTTAGAAAATCTTCATAAATTAAATAATGGCATCAAATCATCGCAAGTTGACTTTCCTAAAAAAACCGTTAGATTGACTTTTAGTGTAAGCCAAATTAGTTTTAAGACGGTTGTAGAATTGATGACTTCAATAGGATATGAACCCAATATTAGCCTTGAAGATGCTTCTTCTGGCAAGAAAAAAATTGACAGAAAATTAATTTATCAAGTTGCAGTTGCTGGTTTTGCCTTTGGAAATATTATGTTGATGTCGTTGCCTGAATATTTTCAACTTGACGAATTTTGGCTCAACCAATACAAACCATTTTTTAGGGCAATTATGTTTGCTTTTGCTATTCCTGTTGTTGTTTTTTCGGCAAGAGATTATTTTATTTCAGCCATTAAAGGTTTAAGCCATAAAATATTAAATATTGATGTTCCCATAGCTTTAGGAATTGGCATTTTATTTATTCGCAGTACTTATGACATTGTTTTTAACTTGGGACAAGGTTATTTTGATAGTTTAGCCGGTTTGGTGTTCTTTTTGCTTTTAGGAAAAGTTTTTCAACAAAAGACCTATCATTTTTTGTCATTTGAGCGCGATTATAAATCCTATTTTCCCATTGCCGTAACCATTATTGAAAATGATAAAAGCGAAAGTTATATTCCTGTTTATGACGTAAAAAAAGGTGACCGATTACTTATTAGGCATCAAGAATTGATTCCTGTTGACAGCATTATTATAAATGGTGAAGCCTTGATTGATTACAGTTTTGTAACTGGAGAATCTGCGCCAATAACAAAACAATCTGGTGATAAAGTCTTTGCCGGAGGTAAACAAATAGGTGGTAGCATCGAGATAGCCGTTGTTCAAAAAATGTCGCAGAGTTATTTAACACAGCTTTGGGGCAATGCCGTTTTTAGTAAAAAATTGACTAAAAATATCAAATCGCTAACCGATGCCATTAGCAAGAACTTTACAATTATAATCATTGCCATTGCTTTTTTTGGAGCGCTGTATTGGTTTCGTATTAATGCAAATACCGCTTTTAACGTTTTTACGGCGGTGCTTATTATTGCTTGTCCGTGTGCGCTAGCACTTGCCGCACCCTTTGCTTTAGGTAATATGTTGCGACTTTTTGGCAATAGTAAATGCTATTTAAAACAGGCTGATGTAATAGAAAGTCTTTCAAAAATTGATGCCATCGTTTTCGATAAAACAGGAACTTTAACTACAAGCGAATCTAAAATTATATACAGTGGGCTGCCCTTATCGGAGTTTGATTTTGGAGCTATAAAAAGCTTATTACGACAATCTAATCATTTGCTAAGCCGAAAACTCTACGATTATTTAAAATATCCGGCAGTAGAAAAAGTAGCCGATTTTAATGAAATTGTTGGCGGTGGCATTAAAGGAACAATCAACGAAATTGAAATTTGTTTAGGTTCGGCTAAGTTTGTAGGCGCAATTGAAGCTGATGCCATTTTACAAACTAAAATATGGATTAAAATAAACCGTGAAATAAGAGGAAAATTTATTTTTGAAAATACCTATAGAGCCACTATTCAACAGGTGTTTAAACAATTACATGCTCACTATGAATTGATTATTTTATCTGGCGATAATGAAGGTGAAAAAGCAAAACTCAGCCAGTTATTACCTTTAAATGTTCAATTTTACTTTAATCAAAAACCACAACAAAAACTTGATTTTATAAAAGATTTGCAATCAAAAGGCAAAAATGTTTTGATGATTGGCGATGGCTTAAATGATGCGGGAGCCTTGGCGCAAAGCAATGTTGGTTTGGCGGTTTCGGAAGATATTAATATTTTTTCTCCAGCCTGTGACGGAATTTTAAAGGCCGAAAAGTTTGGGTTTTTACCAAACTATCTGATTGCTTCAAAACAGACTTTAAATCTTATAAAAATAAGTTTCATTATTTCATTTGTATATAATTTTATTGGAATTTATTTAGCGGTTCAAGGCCTATTATCGCCTATTATTGCTGCTATTTTTATGCCATTAAGCTCCATTTCGGTAGTGCTATTTGTAACATTTGGCACAAATTATATTTTTAAAAAGCTGACATTTGTCAGTAAATAAAATTAATCAATGCGTTACTTTTGACGCAACTATTAATAAAAAAATCAAATTTTCTAACTATGGATGTCATTTACATCATGATTGTGGTGAGTCTAATTATCGCTTTGTTATTTTTCATTTTGTTTTTAAGAACAGTCAAAACTGGTCAATATGATGATGTTTACACGCCGTCGGTTAGAATGCTTTTTGATGATGAGATTGTCATTGAAAATAAAAAAGAAAATCAGAAACAATTATAAAATATACTAATAACTAATTAATCAAATTAATATGGAAAAAGAACAATTCTATTATGACAATAAAATTGTGAAGCTATTTCTATACGCAACAGTTCTTTGGGGCGTTGTGGGAATGCTTGTAGGCTTAATGGTGTCTTTTTTATTTATTTTTCCAAACTATCTAGAGGGTATTTCTTGGCTTAGTTTTGGCAGATTAAGACCTTTACACACCAATGCTGTAATTTTTGCCTTTGTTGGAAATGGCGTTTTTTTAGGAATCTATTATTCTATGCAGCGCCTCCTAAAAACGAGAATGTTTAGTGATACCTTGAGCAAAATCCATTTTTGGGGTTGGCAACTCATCATTGTTGCAGCAGCAATTACCTTGCCTTTAGGATTTACATCATCAAAAGAATACGCCGAATTAGAATGGCCAATTGACATTGCCATTACCATAATATGGGTGGTGATGGGTATCAATATGATTGGCACCATTTTAAAACGTCGTCAACGTCATATTTATGTAGCCATTTGGTTTTATATCGCCACCTTGGTAACCGTTGCCGTTTTACACATTTTCAACAATTTAGAATTGCCTGTTTCGGCTTTTAAAAGCTATTCCGTTTATGCAGGTGTTCAAGATGCTATGGTTCAATGGTGGTATGGGCACAATGCCGTGGCGTTCTTTTTAACAACCCCAGTTTTAGGACTTATGTACTATTTTGTACCCAAAGTCGCTAACCGCCCTATTTACTCTTATCGCTTGTCAATCATCCATTTTTGGTCTTTGATATTCATTTATATTTGGGCAGGACCACACCATTTATTATATACCGCTTTGCCAGAATGGGCACAAAATCTGGGAACTGTATTCTCAGTGATGTTAATTTTTCCATCTTGGGGTGGTATGATTAATGGTTTAATGACGCTTCGCGGTGCTTGGGATAAGGTGAGAGAAAATCCAATTTTAAAATTCTTTGTTGTTGCCATTACTGGATATGGAATGAGCACCTTTGAAGGGCCAATGCTTTCATTTAAAAGCTTAAATGCCATTGCTCATTATACCGATTGGATTGTAGGGCACGTTCATATTGGCACTTTAGCTTGGAACGGTTTTATAATTTCAGGTATGTTGTATTGGTTGGTTCAAAAACTTTGGAAAACGGAATTGTATTCTAAAAAACTAGCTAATACACACTTTTTAATTGGCACAATTGGAATTCTATTATATGCCGTACCGCTTTATGTAGCTGGTTTTACACAGGCTTCAATGTGGAAAGAATTTAATCCTGATGGCACATTAGTTTATGGTAATTTTTTAGAAACCGTAACTAAAATTATGCCGATGTATATGATGCGCGCAGCAGGAGGAACGCTCTATTTAACGGGATTCTTATTGTTGGCCTACAATCTTATAAAAACCATTAAAATAGGACACTTTGTTGGAGATGAACTTGCCGAAGCAGCACCACTATCACCCATTAGCGCCGGTAGATTACCTGGTGAAGGATTCCATTCTTGGCTCGAAAGAAAAACCATTTTATTCACTATTTTAGCTACGGTTGCTATTTTAATTGGCGGTGCTGTTGAAATTGTGCCTTTAATTGTAGTGCCTTCAAATATTCCAACCATCACAAGTGTTAAACCTTACACGCCTTTAGAATTGGAGGGTAGAGACCTTTACATTAGAGAAGGCTGTAATAATTGTCACTCTCAAATGGTGCGTCCGTTCCGTTCAGAAGTTGCACGTTATGGCGAATACTCTAAAGCTGGTGAATTTGTTTATGACCACCCCTTTTTATGGGGCTCAAAACGCACCGGACCAGATTTACATCGCGAAGGTCAAAAATATAATGATAATTGGCACTTTAACCACTTATTAGACCCACGATCAACCTCGCCTGGTTCAATTATGCCACGATATACTTGGTTAATTTCAAATGATTTAGATGTTTCACTCACAGCAGATAAAATGGAAGCAATGGTCAAATTAGGGGTGCCTTACACCCAATTTCAAGTTGATAAAGCCTTGTATTTGTTAAAGAATCAAGCATCCGAAATTGTCAATAATTTAATTCAAGACCCTGAGTTTAAAAAAGCATACGGCGAAAGCAACATTCAAGATAAAGAAATTGTTGCAGTGATTGCCTATTTACAAAGATTAGGAACCGATATTAAGGCTAATAAAACAGCTATAAAATAACATTATGATACGTTTTGTAAAACACTATTTTGAAGGTATTAATGGAATTGAAATCTATCCCATTATCTCATTGTTCTTATTTTTAACCGTATTTGTAACAATGATTTTCATTGTTGTTAAAATGCCAAAAAAAAATGTTGAATTACATAGTGAAATCCCTTTTGATACAGAAAATTAAAAAAATATGACAACAAATAAAAACCAATCATTTTTTAAACGAATTATAAAATCGTTAACTAAAGCAAATGATCTTGGCAAAGAAGCCGAATTATTGACCGACCACGATTATGATGGCATTAAAGAATTAGATAATGTTTTACCGCCTTGGTGGCTTTACGGATTCTATATTACCATCGCTATCGGCATTTTTTATACCACAAAAGTGGTCTATTTTGGAGCTTATAAACAAGCAGATGAATTAAATGCCGACATTACTGAAAGCAATGCTCAGGTAGAAATTTATAAAAATGAACACCCAGAGTTGTTTAAAACCGATGTGGTTTTATTAACGGATGCCGAGAGCTTAACTTCAGGGAAAAAAATATTTGAAACTACCTGCCTAGCTTGCCACATGATTGATGGTGGCGGTGGCATAGGACCAAATCTTACCGATGACCATTGGATTTTAGGCGGTGGCATTGAAACAATATATCATACAATATCTGAAGGAGGAAGACCTGGAAAAGGAATGATTGCATGGAAAGCAACCTTTAATCCAGAAGAACGGCAGCAAGTTGCGAGCTATGTTATTTCTTTACAGGGAACAAAGCCAGCTAATCCTAAGGCTTCTGAAGGGGATATTGTATGGACAAAACAGTAGTGTATTCTCCTTCTGAGACTGCATTAATGTGTTTTTGATTTTTTTAGTTAGTAGTAGGAAGGCTATCAAGGTTCTGTTATAAATGTTGCAGAAGTTGCCGTAAAGGTGTTGTACATTTGTAATCTTAATTTTTGATAGCCTTTTTTTTAGAAAATGATGAAAGAATTTAATAACGAAAAATTTAGAGATTCCATTGGAACCATTACCGAAGAGGGCACTCGCAATTTTTTGCACCCCAAAAAACCAAAAGGAAAATTTTATAAATACCGCAGTATTTTAAGCTATTTTTTGTTGACTACATTGGTGGTTTCGCCCTTTTTAAAAGTCAATGGAAATCAATTTTTACTGTTTAATGTTTTAAAGGGAAAGTATAATATTTTTGGACAACCTTTTTGGCCACAAGACTTTTATCTTCTTGTGATTTCAATGCTCGTAAGTGTTGTTTTGGTAATTTTATTTACCGTTATTTTTGGCAGAATATTTTGTGGCTGGATTTGTCCTCAAACCATATTTATGGAAATGGTGTTTCGCAAAATTGAATACCTTATTGAAGGCGATCGCAGCAAACAAATAAAACTTGAAAAACAAGCTTGGAATGCCGAAAAAATATTTAGAAAAGGAATTAAATGGCTTATTTTTTACTTCCTCTCTTTTGCCATTGCCAATGTGTTTTTAGCCTATTTTATTGGCAGTGATGACTTGTTGAAGTATATTTTTGAAGGACCCGCAAATCACCTCGACATTATTGTAAAGTTGCTCATTTTTTCGGGCGTATTTTTCTTTGTATTTGCGTGGTTTCGAGAACAAGTTTGCATTATTGCTTGTCCTTATGGCCGACTTCAAGGGGTGTTGTTAGACGATAATTCGGTGGTTGTAGCCTATAATTACAAACGCGGTGAAGCCGAAAATGGCCGTTCAAAATTTAGAAAAGGTGAGCTTAGAGCTGAAAAAGCCTACGGCGATTGCATTGATTGTAAACAATGCGTAAAAGTTTGCCCAACAGGTATTGATATTAGAAACGGTACGCAGTTAGAATGCATTAACTGTACCGCCTGCATTGACGCCTGTGATGTCATAATGGAAAATGTGGGTTTTGAAAAAGGACTTATCAGTTACTATTCTGAAAACAATATTGCAAAAGGGGAGAAATTCTTATTTAATACTAGAATAAAAATCTATGTAGCTTTATTTACCTTTATGTTTGGTGCGCTTATTACCTTATTATTGTTGAGAAGCGATATCGAAGCGACAATATTAAAGATTCCGGGACAAATGTTTACCACAACTGATACTTCTGTAACAAATGTTTACACCTTTACTTTGGTCAATAAAACCGTAAATGATTATCGCAATTTAAATATTAAATTACTTTCTGTTAAAGGTGATATTAAGGTTGTTGGAAATTTGGTGAGCCTAGAAAAAGAAAGCCTTAAAGAAGGTACTATATTTATCACTATTGATAAAGCAAATCTTAAAACGGATAGAGAAGCACTCAAAATTGGCATCTTTCAGGGAACTAAGTTAATTGAAACAACAACAACTAACTTTCCGTCACCTTTAAAATTAAAATAGTACTTTTATAAAAAATTAAAATACATGAAAATAAAAATTAATTGGGGTACTGGTATTGTGATAGCCATGGCTTTATTTATGATTTTTATTCTACAATTTGTATTTCGGGCTGCAGTTAATAAAAAATATGATTATCAATTAGTTGCGGACGATTATTATAAAGAAGAACTCAACTATCAAAAAGAAATTGATAAAGAAAATAAAGCCAATGCCTTAAAACAAAATGTCAAGTTAATCAAAACGGATAAAGGTTTGGAAATTGTTTTTCCAAGTGAATTTGAGTTTTCAAAATTAAAAGGCACAATTAATCTAATGAGACCTTCTAATTCTAAATTGGACCTTAAAAAGAATCTGATATTAACTTCAAATACCTATTTAATAACTGATAAAGAATTGGTTGCTGGCAATTATAACATTAAAATTGATTGGTCTTATCATGACGATTTGTACCTCTATAAATCATCTTACGCCTATTAGTAATGTTTTTAACCGCTGTTATTTTTGGACTTTTAGGGAGTTTTCACTGTTTGGGAATGTGCGGTCCAATAGCTTTTGTTTTACCACTTGACCGAACGCATAAATGGGTTAGTTTTACTCAAGCAAGTCTTTATCATCTAGGACGCCTTTTAAGCTATGCCACCATTGGACTAATTTTTGGTTTGCTAGGCAAAGGACTTTATCTTGCTGGTTTTCAACAATATTTATCAATTTTTATGGGTTTATTAATGATTTTATTAACCATTTTACCTGTAACAATATTTCATCAATTTAAAATTACCAAACCATTTTATTTGCTAATTTCAAAAGTAAAAGTAGGGATGGGTTTGTATCTCAAAAAATCATCTTATAAAGCCTTTTTATCAATGGGTTTGTTAAACGGATTTTTACCTTGTGGATTGGTTTATATGGCATTATTGGGAGCCATTTCTATGGGTTCAAGTTTAAACGGTGCATTGTATATGTTTTTGTTTGGATTGGGCACAGTACCGATGATGACAGGCGCATTAATTTTTGGTAATTTCATAAAATTGTCAATTAGGAATAAAATTCAAAAAGCAATTCCTATATTTGTAATAATAATAGGTTTACTATTTATTTTAAGAGGGCTAGGCTTGGGAATTCCTTATTTGTCTCCACCCGCCGATAAATTAAATATTTCATCTAAAATGACTAATTTTAAAACCTGTTTATTATTAGATAAAAATTGTAATGAAGAAACAAAAAATTACGGGTGAAGAGTTAATTAACTTAAAATCAGTTAGTCAATTAAGACAACTACTTTCCGAAAAAGAAATTGATACGACTGCCGTTGATCGGATATTAGATTACGAGTCCGATTTAAAACTGCTTCAAATAGAACTTGTTAAACTGCAACAATGGGTTTTAAATAATCGCAAACGCGTTATTATTATTTTCGAGGGTCGTGATGCCGCCGGAAAAGGAGGGATTATCCGTCGCTTTACCGAACATTTAAATCCCCGTTCGGTAAGGCAAGTTGCCCTAAATAAACCTACTGAAATTGAACGAGGGCAATGGTATTTTAGACGTTATGTAAAGCATTTGCCCAATCGCGGTGAAATTGTTTGCTTTGACAGAAGTTGGTATAATAGAGCTGTGGTAGAACCTGTTATGGGATTTTGTGACGAGCAACAATACAACCAATTTATCCATAAAGTACCCGAATTTGAACACATGCTTTATGAAGATGGCGTTACCATAATTAAATTTTGGTTGTCTATCTCAAAAACAGAACAGTTAAAACGCTTTAATTCAAGGAATGAAAGTCCGTTAAAACGTTGGAAATTTAGCCCTGTTGACCAAAAAGGTCAGGAATTATGGGATAAATATACCTATTATAAAGAACAAATGTTCAGCAAAACACACGCATCATATAGCCCTTGGATTATCGTTAAAACCAATGATAAAATGGCAGCGCGTTTAGAATCAATTAGATATGTGCTCTCTCAATTTGACTATGACAATAAAAAGGAATCTAACATGCAACTAATCCCTGATCCAAATATCATTATTAGATATTTTAGATCATCAAGACACAACAAAGACTAGACTTATGGAACCTAACTTTTCTCAATCGGATATTGATAAATTAAATTCTAGTAAAGGTATTTTGTCTTTATTTAATACCATTCCTTTTAATGTTGAAAAAGCTTTGCGTTATATAGAATATAAAAAAGAGCTCAAAAAGTTGCAAGTTGAACTGATTAGAATGCAAACTTGGGCGATTGATAAAAACAAACGCATCATCATTATTTTTGAAGGACGTGATGCCGCCGGAAAAGGAGGCGCAATTAGGCGAATTACCGAACGCCTAAATCCTAGATATTATTTTGAAGTAGCCTTGCCAAAACCATCCGTTGAAGAACAAGGACAATGGTATTTTCAGCGTTATTTAACCGAATTTCCTAAGGCTGGCGAAATTGTTCTTTTTGACAGAAGTTGGTATAATCGCGCTGTGGTTGAACCTGTTAACGGATTTTGTACCGATCATCAATACAACATCTTTATGAATCAAGTCAATGAATTTGAACGTATGATTGTTGAATCTGATATCCAAATTGTAAAGATTTATATGTCGATTTCTAAAGATGAACAAGCCCGACGTTTTGAAGACATTAAAACAAGTCTGCTAAAACAATGGAAAATTACGCCGGTTGACGAAAAAGCACAAGAGCTTTGGGACCAATACACCTTTTATAAACGCGAAATGTTTTCAAAAACAAGTACGGCGCTCGTACCTTGGAAAGTGATAAAAGCTAACAGAAAAACAACCGCTCGCATTAATGCTATAAAATACATTTTGAGTGTTATTCCTTATGATAAAAATTTAAAAATCTAATAAGGAGCTAACCAAATAAATGGCTTAAAAGGCAGGTTTCTTAAAATCCAAAATAAGATTGCTATTACTAATAAAAAGTAAGGTGTTTTTTTGTGGTTTAATAGGCTTTTCCAAGTTTTATTAAAATAGGAGTTTGCTAAAATCACAACTCCGTGATAGATTAATAGCAAAATCAATAGTAATAATAAGGTGTTTTGCCTGATAAATCCCAAAAAATTTAGATGTAAAAGTTCGTGAATGGCGCGCTGACTTCCACATCCCGGACAATAAATTCCAGTACTTGAATAAAGTGGACATTTAGGTAAATAGCCAAACTGATAAGGATTGATGTAAAAATAAAAAAGCACCAAAAAAGCCGCTGTTATAAAAATAATTATTTTGGATTTTTTTTTCAAAGGCTAGTTGTCAAATTTTATTTTAAGGGCTTCTAAACTGTTGTGAGAGCCAACCATAGTTACCACATCGCCAAGTCGCAACTGGGTGTAACCGTGTGAAATAATAAATTGGTCGTGTCGTTTTAAAGAAAGCACAATGATATCAGAAGGCATGCGTAAATCGCGCAAACGCAAGCCGGCAACGTCTTTATTTCTGATTTCAATATCGATGGAATCTTGACCTTTATCAATGCCCAACAGCAAATTAGTTGCATTAGGAGAGCGCACAAAATGGTCTAATAAACTAACAATGGCGGTAGAAGGATCAATAATTTTAGCCCCCAATTCATTGAATTTATCAAAATATTCTCGATTGTTTAAACGCACCACAATTTCTTTTGTGCCAAATTGCTCAAAAATAAGTGTTGCCAATTCAAAATTGCGTTTGTCGTCGAGCATTAAAATGGCCGTTTCGGTTTGTGCTAAGTTTAAAATACTCAAATCGGGTCTTGATAAACTGTTTACAACAATGATATCCAAATCATCGTATTTAGTTACTAAATCGGCTATTGAGGTTACCATTTTTACCTTCCAATAATTCTTTATTAACTGATGAGCTAAGGCAATAGATTGATTTTCAATTCCAAAAATAATGGCAGTTCTTGTAATATCAGCTTCTGAATTTTTAGCTTTTAAATGGCTTTCATTTATATAATTTAGGGCAAACTTAAAAAGGAGGTCTCCAAATAATTGTCCAATAATAATAATGGCAATAATAATAGTTTCAAATTGGTAACCCCAATCGGGAAATTCTTGAGAAACAATTGTGGCTAATCCCAATGCTACTCCAGCTTGAGTGACATAGGGCATCCAAGCAATTAAAGCATATTTTTTATTATCTTTTGCAGCATAAACACCCAAACCACCGGCTATCATTAATGTTAGAAGACGTAAAATAAATAAACTCAAAGCAATACCAAAAACATTAAATAGCATATTAATATCAAGAGAAGCGCCTGTTAAAGTGAAGAAAATTATGTAAATGCTCGGCCCAATTTTATGCAATAACTCAGAAAATTCTATCCGGTGTTTACTGTAATTTGTCAATACAAATCCCGCTATAATGGCAATCAATAAAGGTTCTAGCACCACTTGATGATTAAACCAAATAAGTGAATTTGACTTTATAAAATTTGTAAAAAGGTAAATGCTATATCCTATGGCTAAAATTAGAGCCGATTTTATTCTAGGATTTGTTTTTAGGATAAAGGGAATTTGTAAAATCTTGCCAAAAAAATAGCCAAAACTGATGCTAATTAAGAGCTCTAAAAAAAGGATTAATAGAAATAAAATATTTACTTCATCCCCTTTAATGAGAGTTTTTGCTAATGAAAGGCAAATAGCAAAAACCACAATAACCAAAACATCTTTAACCACTGTAACACCCATTACCGTTTTTGTAAATGGCCCATTGGCGCGCATTTCATTGATGACAGCAATAACTGAAGAAGGCGACCGTGCAACAAAAATTGTGGCAAATAAAATTGAAATTCCCACTTTGGTTGGTGAATTAAGTGCTATCATAAAAGGAATTTGGTCAGCAACAAAGTATATTACCACGCTCGATATGATAAAAGTGATAAATAATTGACATAAAACCATCCATTTAATGCTTTTTATACGGCTGCGTAAATCATCTAAATACAACTCCGATCCAGCTGAAAATGCAATAATTGACAGCGCCAAATCATTTAAAAAATGGAGGTCTTGTAGGGTTTCTAATTTTATAAAGTTTAATAGTGAGGTGCCCGAAATAATTCCTGTTATAATTAATCCCGTTACCAATGGAAACTTTATTTTTTGAAACACTTTGGCAATTTGATACGAAGCTATGGCTACAATCAAAAATCCGATTAATAATTTCACTAATTTATAATAGTCCAAGGTGTTCAATTTTAAATTTGATAAATATATTAAAAGAATCCCTAAACATTAAAGTTCTAGTTTAAAGGTTTTTTTAAGAATTTCAATGTTTGGATTCTTCTTTTTAAGCGCTTGATATTTTTCTTGTGGTGTATAAATATAGTCTTTTGTAAATTCCTCGTTTACAACAATTTCAAAATCAAGTTTATAATTATTTAAGGCTTGACGGATTTTTGTTAAAAGCTCCAATTTCCCCTTCTGAAAAGAATGTGCCATCACCTCATTTGGCAACATAAGTTTGATAATATGACCCTTTATCTTTGGAATATTAGCGTTTAAAACCGAAACAAAAACTTTTTGATTGCTTTCGGTAAAGTGCGTCACAACTTCATTCCATACTTCAAAAAATTGCGCATCGGTAAACGGTGTTTCTGGCAAAGCAACCAGAGGCTTATTTTCCGGTTGATTTGCTTTCAAATTAGCCTTTTCTTGTAGGCTTTTAAGCGATAAAGCCGACGTTCTTCTTATGGCATTTATGCCCGTTATTTTTGTTTGATCAGTTGCATCTGTTAGCGCTTTTACAACTTTTTTATCAATTATTTTTGTAACTTTTACAGGATGAGTAGCCGCCTGTTTTTCAACTTCAACTTCCAATTTTTCAATTTGATACTCGGCATTAGTTTCGGCCACAATGACGCTACTTTTTTTAGTAGCCTCCTCAGGCAGTTGTGAGTAAAAAGAAGCCGGAATTAAGTTTAGTTTAGGTTTTTTTTTTTCGTCCAGATGGTCTGGATTAAAATTTATTGAAGCCAATTTCATCAGCGTCAGTTCAACCAATAAGCGCTGGTTTTTGCTTGATTTAAAATTTAAATCGCAGGTATTTGCCAAATCAATCGCTTGTAACAAAAAATCGACTTCACAGCTTTTAGCCTGTAACAAATAGCGCTCTTTAGCGCGTGAGCCTACTTCTAACAATTCAACCGTAGCGCCATCCTTTGCTACTAACAAGTCTCTAAAATGAGAGGCTAATCCAACAATAAAATGCAAACCTTCAAAGCCCTTGCTCAACACCTCGTTATAGGCAATTAAGAGCTGTGGAATTTGGTGTTTTAATATTAAATCAGTCATATTAAAATAGACTTCATAATCTAAAACATTTAGGTTTTCAACAACGTCGAGGCGCGTTAGTTTAGTGCCCGAAAAGCTTAAAACCCTATCAAAAATTGAAAGGGCATCGCGCAAAGCGCCATCAGCCTTTTGAGCGATAATATGCAAAGCGTCATCTTCGGCTTCTATGTGTTCTTCAATGGCAATTTTATGCAGATAATTTTTGATATCGGTAACGCCTATGCGTTTAAAATCAAATATTTGACAACGCGATAAAATGGTGGGAATGATCTTGTGTTTTTCGGTTGTTGCTAAAATAAAAATGGCGTGAGCAGGTGGTTCTTCAAGCGTTTTTAAAAATGCATTAAAAGCGGCTTGACTCAACATGTGAACCTCATCAATAATATAGACCTTAAAATGACCCGTTTGGGGCGGAATCCGAACTTGGTCTGTTAAGCTACGAATATCATCAACCGAGTTATTTGAAGCAGCATCAAGCTCAAAAATGTTAAAGGCAAAATCCTCATCGGGATTGACTTTTTCTAAATGTTCTTGATTGATGCGTTTGGCTAAGATTCTGGCACAAGTGGTTTTGCCAACCCCTCGTGGACCCGTAAATAGCAAGGCTTGCGCAAGGTGATTGTTTTTTATAGCATTTTCTAAAGTTTTTGTAATGGCTTGTTGCCCCACCACATCTTCAAAAACTTGGGGTCTATATTTTCTTGCCGATACAATAAATTGCTCCATAAATTAAGCTCAAATTGGTTGACAAAGTTAGCCTTTTAACCGTAAATTTTGGTATATAAATCGGAATATTTCTTGATGATAATATCGCGTTTTGGTTTCATGGTTGGTGTTAATAACCCATTGTCAACACCCCAAACATCGGATGTTAATTCAAAGCGTTTTATTTTTTCCCATTTGCCAAAATGCTCATTTCCCTTATCTATTTCTTCTTGAATACGTTCAATTACTTTTTCATTAAAAATTAAATCTGTATTGGAGCTAAATTCGATATTTAAATGGCGTTTTGCCCATTCTTTCACGAATGCAAAGTTAGGCTGAATGATGGCCGCCGGCATTTTTTGATTTTCGCCAATAATGAGAATTTGTTCAATAAAAAGGGATTGTTTCATCTCGTTTTCTAGCAAGGCTGGTGAGATGTATTTACCGCCGGAGGTTTTAAAAATTTCTTTTTTGCGTCCCGTAATTTTTAAGAAGCCGTCGGCATCTATTTCACCTTTATCACCGGTATGAAAATAACCGTTCTCTAAAACTTCGGCTGTTTTTTTCGCATCTTTATAATAGCCTATCATCACATTTGGGCCTTTACACAAAATTTCACCATCATCGGCAATTTTAACCTCAACACCTTCAATTATTTTACCTACTGTGCCAATGCGTTGCATGTGATTATCTTGCATATTAACCGAAATAACGGGCGATGTTTCGGTGAGTCCATAACCCTCCATAACCGGAATTCCGGCTGCGCAAAATACACGCGTTAAACGTGTTTGCAATGCGGCACTTCCCGAAACCATGGTGTTGATTTTGCCACCTAAAGCCGCTTGCCATTTTACAAAAATGAGTTTGCGCGCAATCTTTAATTTGAATTCATACCACCAACCATTTTGACCATAAGGCTCATATTTCAATCCTAAATTGAGCGCCCAAAAAAACAAAGCCTTTTTAATTCCGGTTAGCTCGGTACCTTTTGCTACGATGGCATCATACATTTTTTCTAACAATCGCGGCACAACGGTAAATAATTCAGGATGAACTTCTTTTATGTTTACACTGATTTTATCAAGACCTTCGGCATAATAAATAGACACATTTAAGTATTGGTATAAATATAAAATCATACGTTCAAATATATGACAAACAGGCAAAAAGCTCAAGGCTTTTGGCGTGCCCTCTAATATAGGAAATCGCTTGCTTGACGACAAAACATTACTAACCACATTTTGATGAGATAACATAACGCCTTTAGGTTTTCCTGTTGTTCCCGAGGTATAAATAAAGGTCGCTAAATCAGTTGGTTTAATGGCATTTTTTCGAGCTTCTACCTCGTTTTGAACAGATTCATCACTTCCAAATTCTAAAAATTCAATCCAATTTTTACAAGCTTTTATTTCATCAAACGAATAGATTTCCTTTAATAAAGGGGCATTCATTTTAGCTTTTTTAGCTTTTTGATAAACTTCATCATCCGAAACAAAACAATAAGTTACTTCGGCATGATTAAAAATATATTCATAATCTTCTGATGAAATAGTGGGGTATATGGGCACATTTTGAGCGCCAATTTGCAAAACGCCAATATCCATAATATTCCATTCGGTACGGTTGGTACTCGATATAATGGCAATACGGTCATTGACTTTAATACCCAATTTTAATAAGGCTCTGCTCGCCTTGTTTGCCTGTTTTATTAGATCTTTAGTTGAAGTTTTTTCCCAAACACCATTTTTTTTGGTTGCAAAGGCATCTTCAAGCCCTCCCTTTTCATCTTGATAATATGCAAAATCAAAAAGGCGTGTGATATTTATTGCCATTAAATTTTAATTTAAGACTTGCAAAGTAGTAATAATATATTAATAAATGAAATAATTATTGGAAACTAAAAAATGTGATAATCGGCTAAGTTTCTCTTAATTGTATTGTTTATCTTTGCCCCTTATTTAACAGAAAAATTAGATTATGAAGATTTCATATAAGTGGTTACAAGATTTTTTACGAATTGATTTAGATATTGATAAAACCAGTGAAATTTTAACCAACTTGGGACTTGAAGTTGAGGGTGTTGAAGCCATAGAAAGCATTAAAGGAAGTCTAAAAGGCGTGGTAATTGGCAAAGTTTTAACTTGTGAAAAACACCCAAATTCTGACCATTTAAGCATAACAACCGTTAATATTGGCAGTGATGAACCTGTTCAAATTGTTTGTGGTGCGCCAAATGTGGCTAAAGGTCAAACGGTACCCGTAGCAACTGTTGGAACAACTTTATACGACAAAGAAGGCAAGGCTTTTCAAATTAAAAACAGCAAAATTAGGGGAGAAGAAAGTGTCGGAATGATTTGCGCCGAAGATGAATTAGGCTTAGGGAAAGCTCATGATGGCATTATGATTTTAGAGGCTAAATTAAAAGCAGGAACGCCCGCTGCCAAAGTCTTTAATATTGAATCAGATTTTGTTTTTGAAATTGGTTTAACACCTAATAGAGCCGATGCCATGAGCCATTATGGTGTGGCACGCGACTTGAGAGCAGGTTTAATTCAAGTGGGAATTGATGTCGAATTAATTACCCCTTCAGTAAGCGATTTTCAAGTGAACGAGCATACTTTTAAAATGGCTATTGATGTTAAAGATAGCAAACGCGCCCCTCGTTATACAGGTTTAACCATTGTTAATGTAAAAGTTGCAGAATCGCCAATGTGGTTGCAAAACAGGCTTAAAGCTATTGGTTTGAAACCTATTAATAATGTGGTTGATGTTACCAATTTTGTACTTCATGATTTGGGCCAGCCACTTCACGCCTTTGATGCCAATAAAATTGCAGGTAACAAAGTAATTGTAAAAACCCTAAAAGAAGGCACTAAATTTACCACCTTAGACGGTGTTGAACGCAGTTTAAATGAAGAGGATTTGATGATTTGCGACGGCAACGAAAAACCATTGTGCATCGCCGGAGTTTTTGGTGGCATCGACTCTGGAATTACACAAAAAACAACTGCTATATTTTTAGAAAGTGCCTATTTTAATCCGGTAAGCATTCGTAAAACCTCAAAAAGACACGGTTTAAACACCGATGCTTCCTTTCGTTTTGAACGAGGTATTGATCCAAACAACACCGAATATGCCCTAAAAAGAGCGGCAATTTTAATAAAAGACTTAACCGGAGGGAAAATTTCCTGTGAAATTTCCGATATTTATCCTAATAAAATTGATGATTTTCAAATATTCTTGTCTTATGAACGCTTAAATAAATTAATTGGTCATATAATTCCAGTCGAGAAAGTCCAAAATATTTTAGCTTCACTCGACGTAAAAATTAATAATCAAAACGAAACGGGTCTCAACCTAACCATTCCGGCCTATCGCGTAGATGTTACTAGAGAAGTAGATGTTATTGAAGAAATTTTAAGGGTTTTTGGATATGATAACGTTGAATTTTCACAAAAATTAAACCTCTCAATCAATTCATCCGACGAGCAACATTATGAAAAAATACAAAAAATTATAGGCGGTCAATTAACTGGAAATGGTTTCTTTGAAATCATGTCAAATTCGTTAACTAAGCCCAATTACACGACTTATAGCGACTTGTTAAAAGAGGAAACAAATGTGTCAATTCTAAATCCGTTAAGTCAAGACTTATCAGTTTTGCGCCAGTCAATGTTGTTTAGTGGGCTAGAAGCGATTACCTTTAATAGCAACCGCAAAAACAATGCGCTAAAGTTGTTTGAATTTGGAAAAACCTATCACAAATATAATGATTCCTATCAGGAAGACAAACATTTAAGCCTGTTTGTTACGGGAAATAAAGTGCCTGCAAGTTGGAATTCTGTAACACAAACAGCCGATTTCTTTTATTTAAAAGGCATTGTAACGCTATTATTTGAACGGGTTGGAATAGTGAAAACTACGCTTAAACCTACTAAAAATGACTTGTTTTCTGAAGGTATTAATTTGAGCTTAGGAAAAATGAATTTGGTTGATTTAGGACTTGTGAAATCATCAATCACAAAAGAATTCGGTATTAAGCAAGCAGTTTTATACGCCGATATTAATTGGCTAAATGTTTTGAAAATAGCTCAAAATAAATCGTTTAGCGTAAGTTTACCACCAAAATATCCCGAGGTAAAACGCGATTTAGCTTTGCTGATAAATGAAGAAGTACGTTTTTTAGATTTATATAATTTAGCATACCAAACCGAGCGAAACTATATTAAAGCAATTGATTTATTTGATGTGTATCAGGGTAAAAATTTACCGGAACACAAAAAATCCTACGCCTTAAGTTTTACCTTGCAAGATGATGAAAAAACACTCGATGAATCTCAAATTGAGAAGATTATGTCTAAATTGCAACAGACATTTGAAAGTAAATTGGGGGCGAGTTTAAGGTAATTTGCAATAGGGTTAAGCCAAGTTTTTGCAAAAGTTGTTAAATAGCTCAAAAGCTGATAAAAAAAAGCATGTATAAAGCAGTCATTCGCCCGCTATTATTTCTGTTTCAACCGGAGCTGATACATCGCATTACCTTTATAAACTTAAAATTGTTGTTTAAAGCCCCTGGTTTTAAGGCATTAATAAATTATAAATTCACTTTATCAGATAAAAAATTAGAACGCTCTTTATTTGGATTAAACTTTAAAAACCCAGTTGGTCTTGCCGCAGGTTTTGATAAAAATGCGACCTTGGTTGATGAACTTAGCGCCTTTGGTTTTGGCTTTATTGAAATAGGAACGGTAACTCCAAAACCTCAATTGGGAAACCCAAAACCGCGTTTGTTTAGACTTAAAAAAGATGGTGCTTTAATCAATCGAATGGGTTTTAACAACGATGGTGTTGAAGCCATTGCTAAACGACTTAAACACCGCAAAACCAATGTGATAATTGGTGGAAACATCGGCAAAAATAAAACCACACCCAATTTAGAAGCGGTTAATGATTACCTTATTTGCTTTGAAAAACTATTTGAGGTGGTCGATTATTTTGTGGTAAATGTAAGCTCACCAAACACGCCAAACCTCAGGGCTTTACAAGAAAAAGAGCCATTAACTAATATTCTTGTGGCGCTTCAAAAAATAAATTTTTCAAAACTTAAGCCAAAACCAATTCTTTTAAAAATTGCACCCGATTTAACCGATAGGCAACTGTTAGATATTATTGATATTGTAAAAAGTACAAAAATTGCCGGCGTGATTGCTACTAATACCACCCTTTCAAGAGCAGGTTTAAAGTCTCAAAACTTTAATGAAACAGGTGGTTTGAGTGGAAAGCCCTTGACAAATAGGGCAACCGAAGTGATTAAATTTTTGTCAGATAATTCCGCTAAGGCTTTTACAATCATTGGCGTTGGTGGTATCAATTCACCACAAGATGCTCAAGAAAAATTCAATGCTGGCGCAGACCTTGTGCAACTTTATACCGGATTTATTTACGAAGGTCCGCGTTTGGTTAAAGAAATTAACAATTCTTTACTTTAGATTATAATTTATAAAGCACCAACGCCACCCGCTTTCATAAGGTAATAAGCAATGGGTAGGGCAATGGCCATTCCAATGAGCAATGGCTGCCAAGTGCTTCGGCTTTGATAGGTTTCTTTTGGATTTAATTCTGGCTTCAAAAAATAATAATAAAGCAAATAAACGCCTAATAAACTTGAAAAAATACTGACGAATGGAGAGGTTATTTTAAATAGTTCAATCAGGTAAACTTGTAAAAACGAATAACTTAATCCAGTAAATAATACCATTCTTGAGCGTGGTTTATTTTTGAGCTGAACGAGGTTTAAGCCGATTAAAATACTGGCAGCAAAAACCGAAAACAATATTCCGAAAAGGAAAATAAAATTAAAGCTATATAGGGCAATAGTTTCATTTTTAATTGCGATGGGTTCTTCTTCAAATTGTTTATTTTGAGCTTCAAGTTCTTGTTTCAAGGCTTGAATTTCGGGATTTAAGGGGGCCCTATTTTCGAGTTCCCAAATGGCAGCCAAAACGGCATCTTCTTGATAGTCAGTTTTATTGTCGATATATTTTTGCAATTCCACCACGCTTTTGCGAAGCATTTTTGGGGAATAAAAATTTGTATTTGTCATAAGGAATTATTTGTTTTTGTCAAGCCAATTTTTTGCATTGACAAAGGCTTGTAACCACGGACTCACTTCGTCTGTTCTATCTTTGGGATAAAAAGCCCAGTTCCAAGGAAAGGTAGCGCGTTCTAAATGGGGCATCATTACCGTGTGGCGACCATCATCCGAAGTAAGCATAGCCGTATTAAAATCGGACCCATTTGGGTTGGCAGGATAAGCATTATAAGCATATTTTCCAACAATATGATAGTGCGTTTCATCATAAGGAAAACTGAATTTTCCCTCGCCGTGTGCCGACCAAATGCCCAATTTGCTTCCAGCAAAGTTCGACAATAGCACCGAATTATTTTCGAGAATTTCAACCGATGTAAACTGGCATTCAAACTTAGCAGAATCGTTGTGCAACATTTTTGGTTTTTCTAAATGTTTTGGAGTAATTAATCCCAATTCTATAAAAAGTTGGCAACCATTGCAAACGCCTAATGACAAAGTGTCTTTGCGCGCAAAGAATTGATCTAAAGCCTTTTTTGCTTTTGGATTGTATAAAAACGAACCCGCCCAACCTTTGGCCGAACCCAACACATCGGAGTTTGAAAAGCCTCCAACGGCAACAATAAACTGAATGTCTTCTAGCGTTTCGCGTCCACTCACCAAATCGGTCATGTGCACATCTTTAACATCAAATCCGGCAAGGTGCATAGCATAAGCCATTTCGCGTTCCGAATTGCTGCCTTTTTCACGTATTACAGCTGCTTTTTGACGGGTTTCACTCAGCGCTATTTTGGGCAGTTTTCCGGTAAATCCATTGGGAAATTTAAACTGCAAGGGCTGATTTTTATAAGAGGCAAAGCGCTCGGCTGCTTTGGTTTTGCCCGATTGGTAACAATCTAACAAATAAGAAGTTTCATACCAATAATCACGGTATTCGGCAACATTAAATTGAAGCGTTTTTGCTTGGTTAATTAAGGTTAATTCCGTGCCAATTTTGGCAAAACCAATCTCGGTAAAATCAACATTTGAAGCCGATAAAAAGGTTTCAAAAGCTTCGGGCTGACTGGTTTGAATGACCAATCCGGCATTTTCTGAAAACAATAATTTTATAAGGTCATTTTCGTTGAGTTTGCTTAAATTTATTTGCGCGCCAACTTCGACATTTGAAAAACAAAGTTCTAACAAACAAGTAATTAAGCCACCAGCCGACACATCATGTCCGGCACTTATCAAATTTGTGGAAATACAGGTCTGAATGGCATTAAAGGCTTTTTTAAAATAAGCTGCATCTTTAATGGTGGGCGTGCTGCAACCTATTTTACCCAAACTCTGGGCAAAGCTAGAACCTCCTAATTTAAAGGCATCTTTTGACAGATTGATATAATAAATTCGGTTATTGGCATCCACATTTAAAACGGGTTCTATAACTTTAGTAAAGTCGCTACAATGCGCTCCAGCCGAAATGATTACCGTTCCCGGAGCAATCACCTTGCCATCGGGATATTTTTGTGTCATTGATAAGGAATCTTTCCCAGTTGGAATGTTGATTCCGAGTTCAATAGCAAAATCTGACACGGCTTTTACGGCTTTATATAAACGGACATCTTCACCAGCATTACGGCAAGGCCACATCCAATTTGCCGATAGCGAAACCGACTGTAATTGCTCTTTTAAGGGAGCCCAAACCAAATTGGTCAAAGCTTCGGCAATGGCATTTCGAGAGCCGGCTTCAACAGCTATTAAAGCGCTTAAAGGGGCGTGCCCAATTGAGGTTGCCATGCCATCGGTTCCTTTAAAATCTAAAGCCATCACCCCCACATTATTTAAAGGCAATTGCAAAGCCCCACAGGTTTGTTGTTTAGCCACTTTTCCGGTAACGCAACGATCTACTTTGTTGGTGAGCCAGTCTTTGCAAGCCACCGCTTCTAATTGTAAAACATTTTTAGTATAAGTATAAATATCAGCAGCTTGATAGAATAATTCGGCATAATTTTGAGTAAGCGTTTGGTCAGTCATCACGGTTATTGGGGCACTGCCAAACATATCGCTCAAGGCCAAATCTATCGGATTTTTGTGTTCCTTTTTGGAGGTAAAAACAAAGCGTTCGTCATCAGTAACCACGCCGACTTCATAAAAGGGTGCGCGTTCGCGTTCGGCAATTTTTTTGAGTAAATGAGCATCTTTTTCATTGATAACTAAACCCATACGTTCTTGTGATTCGTTGCCAATCAATTCCTTAGCGGATAAGGTTGGATCTCCTAGAGGCAATTTGTCAATAGCAATGATGCCTCCGGTAGCTTCAACCAACTCTGACAAACAATTCAAATGTCCACCTGCGCCGTGATCGTGAATAGAAATTATTGGATTTATGCTGCTTTCAACCAGCGCGCGAATGGCGTTGGCGGCGCGTTTTTGCATTTCGGGATTAGAGCGTTGCACGGCATTCAATTCGATGCGATTGCTCATATTGCCGGTATTGGCTGATGACACCGCCGCACCGCCCATTCCAATACGATAATTATCGCCACCGAGAATGATGATTTTATCACCCGCTTTCGGAATGGCTTTTAAACTGTCTTGTGCTTTGCCAAAACCAATTCCACCTGCTTGCATAATCACCTTGTCAAAGCCCAACATACGGTCATTTTCAGCATGTTCAAAAGTAAGCAGAGAGCCCGAAATTAGGGGCTGTCCAAATTTATTACCAAAATCAGAAGCCCCATTAGACGCCTTAATTAAAATGTCGATAGGTGTTTGATACAACCATTGCCGTTGGGGCATTATTTCCCAAGGGCGTGGTTTTAAACGCGAATAGGAAGTCATATAAACTGCAGTTCCTGCCAAAGGCAAGGAACCTTTTCCTCCCGCTAAACGATCGCGAATTTCACCACCTGAGCCTGTAGCAGCGCCGTTAAAAGGTTCAACGGTTGTTGGAAAATTGTGAGTTTCGGCCTTTAATGACAAAACACTATCTATGGTTTTAGCCTCATAAAAGTCGGGTTTATCGGCGCTTTTTGGAGCCCATTGTTCAATTTTTGGACCTTTGACAAAAGCCACATTATCTTTATAAGCCGAAACAATTCCGTTGGGGTTTAGTTGTGAGGTTTTTTTAATCAACTTAAATAGGGAAGTAGGCATCGTTATTCCGTCAAGAACAAAAGTGCCGTTAAAAATTTTATGGCGACAATGTTCGGAGTTGATTTGAGAGAATCCAAAAACCTCCGAATCGGTTAGGGGGCGCTTGAGTTTGTGGGCGAGGGCTTTTAAATAAGCGATTTCATCTTTATTTAATGAGAGTCCTTCTTGTTGGTTGTAAATTTCTAAATCGGTAATTTCTAAAATAGGCTTTGGAAGGGTTTCTATGTCAAAAATTTCTTGATTTAAATGCTTGTATTTTACCTGTAACATCGGGTCAAAATCTGCATCAGCATTGGCAACTTTGATAAATTCTTCTATGCGACTGATGCCAATAAGGTTCATGTTTTGAGTGATTTCTACCGCATTGGTGCTCCAAGGGGTAATCATTTCAACCCTTGGCCCTATAAAAATTCCTGTAATAGTCGTCGCCGTTAGGTGTTTTGCTTCGCCAAATAACCAGCATAGTTTATCAATATTTTCTTGCGTTTGGCGTTGCGACTGAACAGCGTAATAGTGATTGTTTTTATTGAAAAATAGAATCATGAGCGCAGATTGCTAGGGTTTAAAATATTTGCAAATTTATTACAATGAATGGTAAAGCTCAAGTATTTGTTGATAAGAAATGGCAAAAAAATAGCGCTTGTTTTTCTTAGGACTTTTTGAGTTAGATTGGTTTTAAGCAAAAGTTTTCAGGAAGCTCACGCAAAGGTTTTTTTAGTCCTCTTTGCGGTCATTGTGTGGGATTGTTTTCATATGGCGTACCTAATGGCACGCTGGATTGGTTCGTTCTTGTTTGTTTCTACCAATATGTTGTCCCTAACGGGACATAAGGCTTTTTTGTTAATCGCTACAAGAAAAATCTCACCAATGTTGTATTTAAGGTACCTGCCTGATGTCAAGGCTGGGTTGGTTATTTTATTTTTTTGCAGGAGTTTTTTATGGATGTTTCGAAAGAATTTTATCATATTGATTCAATTTTATTTTGTCCCGTTAGGGACTTTATCTTGGTAGCAAATATGTATTGCGTTGGTTTAATGTGTCGTTTGGTACATTATATATATCGTACCTGCTTGTCCGGCAGGCAGGCCTAAAGGCACGTGAATTTAATTTTGTATTTATTCTTGCTACCGATAGGTTGTCCCTAACGGGACATAAAATGGTTATGTTAATCACCACCAGCACAATTTCACCAATGGCATACTTAAGGTAATTGCTGGTTTTGCCTTGCTCGATGAGTTTTTGGCGGATGTTTCTAAAGAATTTTATCATATTGATTCAATTTTATTTGTCCCGTTAGGGACTTTATATTGGTAGCAAAAATTTAATTCGTTGATTTAATGTGCCGTTAGGTACATTATATAATATTTCGTACCTGCCTGTCCGGCAGGCAGGCCTAAAGGCACGCTGGATGATTTTTTTGTATTCTGCTACCAATAGGGTGTCCCTAACGGGACATAAGGCTTTTTTGTTAATCGCCACAAGCACAATTTCACCAATGGCGTATTTGAGGTATTTGGATGTTTTTCCTTCATTGAGAAGGTTTTTGCGGATGTTTCTAAAAAGTTTTATCATCTTCTTTTAAATAAGTTCTAATTTAAACCAATAAATAACGTGTAATTTTTTTGTTAATTATCTGTACTTGTTTTTATTTTTTCTAAAAATTAGAAATATAAATTCTGTAAATGTAACAATATCAGTGTTATTTTAAACCATCAATGGCCACATTTAAGGAACCATTTATTTGAACAAAGGCAATAATGGCTTGATTCGTCAATTGAATTTTTTGAAATTTAAAATCATCTATTGTCCCATTTACAAAAACACCTGGCATTGGTGAATAATTATCTAAATAGGTCATCATACTTTTTTTTCCCATTTCTAAGTTAGGCGTTATTGAATAACGGCAGCTTTCTTGAATTTTTTTTAACACGATGCTTTGAGCAAGCCAATTGGCAGCCTTAATTAATTGGTTTTTGGTATCTAAAACATAATCCATTTTGTCGAAATATAACTCTTTAGTTTGTTCGTTATATTGCGGAATTCCTGTTAAATAAATGGTGCCATTTATGGTTCCAATCACCTCTAAAGCAATCACTAATTTGCCTCCTTTTTGCCAAAGATTTACATTTTTAATACTCACTTTTTTTGTTCCGGAGCTAAATTCTTGATTGGCAAAATTTTTTGTTATTATTTTTGAAGCTTCTTCATAAGTGGAAATAGCCATAACATTTGCATTAATTTGGCTTGGAATTTTTGAAACCGGTTTTAAAGCAATTTTTGTTGCATCAAATTTTGAGTTTGGTTTTGTTCCAATTACCGTTTCCATAGTGCATTTCATTCCCATTTCCATTAAAAGCAAATCATTTTTTAATTGGACATTAGTAGCATATACCTCAATTGGAACAATTTGAAGCCAACTTTCGTAGGTTTCGTTCATTAAAAAAGGCGTGCTCAACTTTTCTAAGGCATCTAAAACATTGGGTTTAAAATCCATTGATTTTTCAATAGCAGCGTCAATACTTTTTTCGATTTTAGACTTGAAATGTGTTATGGTCGGATTGATGAGGTAAGTAACTGGAACATTTTTTCCAAAAACAGTAAGCGTTGGACTTTCATTCCATTCGAGTGACCGCAATGAAGTATAAGTGCTGAGTTTCCAATTATTGAGCGTTGCATTGCTTATTAAAGTAATCACCCCATTGAGGTTAAACTCATTAGTTTTATAAAGGTCTATTCCTAGCGTTTTTGTGCCAATTCTATATTTTACCAATGCTTTTAATGAAAGAACTGTTTTTATTTTTCCGTTTTCATTAGTAATTGAAATAGGAGCCTGTTCCCAAATTTTCATTTCAATGTTGTCATCTTCAATCGTATTATCTTCATAAATTAAGCCGGTTAATAGGTTGTTAGTGGTGTATTCAATATCCTTAAGTTTGATGCGCACCGGCAAATTGATAAAAGAAGGTGTGTTTTCAAAAACCAACGGACTTGAATTATCTGGTTCTGGTTTTATAGTGGCTATTTTATTGGTTGTTGAACAACTTAACACAAATAAACCTAATAGTAGCCAAAGTGATTTTATCATTTTATGATTGTTTTTAAGATGCGAAATTAGCAAAACAAAAAATGGTTTTTAATAGTTAAAAGCATTTTTCACCACGTTTAGCTCTTGTAAAAATTTATTTCATTTTTTTTAGCATATTAAAATAAAACGTATATATTTGCCTCTCAAAACAGAAAAATAAATGTTTAATAATTTACATCACCAACATCATTCAAAAAAAACTGAGATTATCGGGTGTTGATGCTATAAAATTAAATTAAAAATAATATAAAGCTCGCCTGATAGGCGGGCTTTTTTTTTTACAATTAACGATAGAAAATAAAATGAAAACAAATTTAAAAATTGCCATTCAAAAATCAGGAAGATTGCAGGAAGATTCCTTGCGCTTACTGGATGAATGTGGTATTGCCATAGATAATGGCAGAGACCAATTAAAGGCTAAAGCCATTAATTTTCCGGCCGAAATCTTATTTTTGCGAAATTCTGATATTCCCCAATATCTTGAAGATGGGGTGGTAGACTGTGCCATTATTGGCGAAAACACCTTGATTGAAGAAAATAGCACGGCAAGCTTAGTTGAAAAATTGGGATTTTCTAAATGCCGTTTAAGTATTGCCGTTCCTAAAACCTCTAAAGTGAGCTCATTAGCCGATTTAGATGGGATGCGCATTGCAACTTCTTACAGCAATACCTTGTCCAAATTTATGGTTGCCGCGCACATTGAAGCCAAAACACACCACATTTCGGGTTCTGTAGAAATTGCCCCAAATATCGGCCTTGCCGATGCCATTTGCGATTTGGTGAGTAGTGGTAGCACCTTATTTAAAAACAATTTAAAAGAAGTGGAAGTCTTGTTAAAGTCGGAGGCAGTTTTGGCAAAATCACCGGTTATAACTAAGGAGGCTCAAGAGATTTTAGATAAAATTCAATTTAGAATTCAGTCGGTATTAAAAGCGCGAAATTCGCGTTATGTATTGATGAATGTTCCCAATGATAAAATTGACAATATTGTAAAAATACTACCGGGAATGCGCAGTCCAACGGTTTTACCCCTAGCGCAAAAAGGGTGGAGTTCCATCCATACCGTCATCAATAAAGGTTCCTTTTGGGAGGTGATTGACGCGCTTAAAGCCCAAGGAGCCGAGGGTATTTTGGTAGTTCCGATAGAAAAAATGGTAATATAAATTCAAGAATATGCAAATTTTCAATGAACCCAATATAGCGGAATTAGAGCTGCTCTTACAACGCCCAAAAAGCCAACAGTCAGCCGAAAAGGAACTTCAGGTGGCAACGATTTTAAATACCGTAAAAGCGCAGGGAGATAGCGCTTTATATCAATATGCCAAAGCTTTTGATCAAGTTGAATTGACTTCTTTAATGGTAACTAAAGCCGAAATTGAATATGCCATAAATCAAATTTCAGCGCCATTAAAACAAGCCATTAACAAAGCCTATCAAAACATTTATAAATTTCACAAAGCACAAGAAGTTGTTTCAACGCGGGTTGAGACCACTCGGGGCGTATTTTGTTGGCGTAAACAAGTGGCTATTGAAAAAATAGGTTTATACATTCCCGGGGGCTCAGCACCTTTGTTTTCAACGGTTTTGATGTTGGGAATTCCGGCACAAATTGCAGGTTGCAAAACGGTAATTTTATGCACGCCGCCCAATAAAAATGGTTTGATAGCACCCGAAATATTATATACGGCCCAACTTTTAGGTATTTCAAATATTTTTAAGGTGGGTGGCGCACAAGCCATTGCGGCAATGGCGTTTGGCACGGAAAGTATTCCGAAGGTTTATAAAATTTTTGGTCCGGGAAACAGCTATGTAACCCTTGCAAAAACCTTGGTGCAAAAAGAAGGTATTGCCATAGATATGCCTGCCGGTCCTTCAGAGTTGATGGTGGTTTGTGATAAATCGGCAAACGCTGCTTTTGTAGCTTCTGATTTGTTATCGCAAGCAGAGCATGGCACTGATAGTCAGGTAATATTGGTTGCAACCGATTCAGATTTTTTAAAAATGGTTGCTTGTGAAATCAAAATCCAATTGCCAAAATTATCGCGCATAGCAATAGCCGAACAATCTTTACAAAATTCTAAAATGATAGCTGTAAAAGATAAAAAAGAAGCTTTAAAAATAATCAATCAATACGCGCCCGAACACCTTATTATTTGTGGAAAAGACAGCCTGTATTACGCTGATAATGTCCGCAATGCCGGCTCGGTATTTATAGGCGATTATTCACCCGAAAGCGCTGGTGACTACGCCTCAGGAACCAATCACACTTTGCCTACAAATGGTTATGCGCGTGTTAGTGGAGGCGTAGCTTTAGAGGCATTTGTCAAGCAAATCAGCTTTCAAAAACTATCGGCAAAAGGGCTTCAAAATATTGGGAATACCATCGAAATTATGGCGCAAGCCGAGGGATTAGATGCTCATAAAAATGCCGTTACAATCCGATTAAAATCTTTGAAAAAATGAACTTTAATTTAGAAAATTTAATCCGCTCAAATATTAAGGCATTAACGGCTTATTCATCGGCACGAGATGAATTTAAAGGAGATGCCGAAGTGTTTTTAGATGCTAACGAAAATCCGTTTGCATCGCCCTTTAACCGTTACCCGGGAAAACAAATAAAGACTTTGCAAGAAACCTTAGCGCAACTAAAAGGCGTTAATTGCAATGAGTTATTACTTGGAAATGGCAGCGATGAGAGCATCGATTTATTGCTTAGAGCCTTTTGTGAACCCCAACAAAATAGTATGTTATGTTTTAAGCCGACTTACAGTATGTATAAAATTTGGGGGCAAATTAATGCCGTGGCAGTTAAGGAAATCCCATTATTGTTAGATTTTGAGTTTACAGCTGACTTGGCTTTAAAAAATTTAGAACCGACAACAAGGCTCATTTTTATCTGTTCACCAAATAATCCAACCGGAAATGCTGTTTCTATAGTCGAAATTGAAAAACTTTGCCAGGAGTTTAGTGGTTTAATCATTGTAGATGAAGCTTACATCGATTTTACAGAAGTGAGCCTGTCGGCTTTAAGTTTGATGGCTACTTATCCAAATTTGGTAGTCATTCAAACGCTATCAAAAGCTTGGGGTTTGGCAGGTGTGAGAATCGGTTTAACCATTGCTTCTCCTAAAATTATTGCCGTACTCAACAAAATAAAACCGCCTTATAACATTAGTACCGCTAATGCGGAGGCAGCCTTGAAGCGCTTGAAAAATCAGGAGCACTTTAAGGCTGAATTGGCATCTGTTAAGCAACAAAAAGCGCGACTTATTAAGGCACTGGAATCATTAAAGTGCGTAGAAAAAATATTTAAATCGGATGCCAATTTTTTGTTGGTGCGCTTTAAAAATAGCACTTTAGTTTTTGACGATTTAAAATCGAAAAGCATTGTGGTTCGTGACCGTTCTAAGGAATTAGGGTGTAAAAATTGTTTGCGCATCACCATCGGAACCGCACTTGAAAATGACACACTTATCAACGCATTAAAAACATTTGACAAATGAAAAATATCTTATTTATTGACCGCGATGGCACACTCATTTTAGAACCTGCCGATGAGCAAGTTGACAGCCTCGAAAAATTAGAATTTTATCCCGAGGTGTTTTATTATCTTAAAAAAATTGTTGCAGAGCTCAATTTTGAATTGGTGATGGTTACCAACCAAGATGGTTTAGGAACAGACGCTTATCCGGAAAGTAATTTTTGGATTCCTCAAAATTTTATGCTCAAAGCATTTAAAAATGAAGGGATTAACTTTAGTGAAATTTTAATAGACCGAACTTTTGCAGCCGAAAATGCACCAACTCGCAAGCCTAATACAGGTTTATTGACCAAATATTTTTCACCCGATTTTGATTTACAAAACAGCTTTGTCATTGGCGATCGGTTAACCGATATGAAATTGGCTCAAAACCTAGGTTCAAAAGGCATTTTGATAAATTATTGTGGCGGATTGCAAACTGATTTATCCGATAAGGAAGTTCTAAAAAATAATATTGTTTTAGAAACAAAAGATTGGAAAGCCATTTATACTTTTTTAAAGACTAAAATTAGAACGACAAGCATTACCCGAACAACCAAAGAAACCGCTATTTCGGTCTATTTAAATGCGGATGGAACAGGTCAAAATGCAATTGACACCGGACTTGGATTTTTTGATCACATGTTAGAACAAATTGCCAAACACGCCCAAGTAGATTTAAATATTAGTGTTAAAGGCGACTTAAAAGTAGATGAACATCACACAATTGAAGATGTTGCCATTGTTTTAGGACAGGCATTTTATGAAGTTTTGCAAGATAAAAAAGGAATGAATCGCTACGGGTTTGTGTTGCCTATGGACGATTGTTTAGCTCAGGTTGCCCTTGATTTTGGAGGTAGAAATTGGCTGGTTTGGGAGGCTGAATTTAAACGAGAAAAAATAGGAGCGATGCCTACCGAAATGTTTATGCACTTTTTTAAATCGTTTTCCGATGCGGCAAAATGCAATTTAAACATTCAGGCAACAGGCACCAATGAGCATCACAAAATAGAAGGCATCTTTAAAGCCTTTGCTAAAGCCCTTAAAATGGCAATTATTAAAGACGTGACGAGTACCGTTTTACCAACAACAAAAGGTATATTTTAATGCAAACAATCGCCATTATAGATTATGGAGCAGGCAATACACAATCGGTTAAAAATGCTTTGTTACGGCTTAATTGCAAGGTTTTAATAACAAGTGATGCTGCTGTTATCCGTCAAGCGGATAAAGTCATTTTTCCAGGCGTAGGCCATGCTGCAAGAGCACTTATTAGTTTAAAAGCTACCGGATTAGATGCGCTTATTCCACAATTAAAACAACCCGTTTTGGGGATTTGTTTGGGGATGCAACTCATGTGTAAACATTGCGAAGAGGGCGATAGCAAAGGATTGGAAATTTTTGAGGGGAATGTGATTAAATTTGACAACCAGCTTAAAGTACCACAAATTGGCTGGAACCAGATAAGCAATTTAAAATCCGAGTTGTTTAATGACATTGACGAAAACGAATTTATGTATTTGGTTCACAGTTATTTCGCGCCCTTAAATGCAGATACTATTGCCACAAGCACTTACGGTTTAAAATATGCTTCAGCAATGAAAAAAAATAATTTTTATGGCGTCCAGTTTCATCCCGAAAAAAGTGGAAAAGTAGGGGCGCAACTTTTAAAAAACTTTTTAGAATTATAAACTCAAAACTAAAAACTCAAATGAGAATCATTCCTGCCATAGACATTATAAACGGAAAATGTGTCCGACTTTCAAAAGGCGATTACAACACGCAAAAAATATACAATGAAAATCCCTTAGAAATGGCAAAAAAATTTGAAGCACACGGCATTAAATATTTGCATTTAGTTGATTTAGATGGAGCTAAGGCTCAGGCGATTGTCAATTATAAGGTTTTAGAATCCATTGCCAAAAACACAAACCTAAAGATTGATTTTGGGGGCGGACTTAAATCGGATGCTGATTTGCGAATTGCTTTTGAATCGGGAGCAAACCAGATTACAGGCGGTAGTGTTGCAGTTAAAAATCCTGCTTTATTCAAAACTTGGCTGCAAATTTATGGAGCTGACAAAATTATTTTAGGAGCCGATGCTAAAAACGAAACCATTGCGGTAAATGGCTGGCTTGAAACTTCTGATAAGGCATTGATTCCCTTTATAAAAGACTATGTCAAAGCAGGAATAAGCACGGTTATTTGTACGGATATTTCAAAAGATGGAATGCTTCAAGGACCTAGTTTTGAGCTGTATAAAAAAATTATTGAACAGATTCCTAATTTGAAATTAATCGCTTCGGGCGGAATTTCTCACTTTGATGAATTGCCAATATTAGCCAAATTGGGATGCGAAGCCGTTATTATTGGCAAAGCCATTTATGAACATAAAATTAGTTTAAAAATACTGGAAAAGTACCTTTTAATGAGCCATTAAAAAATTCAAAATTCTTATGTTAACAAAGCGTATCATTCCTTGTCTAGATGTCAAAAATGGCAGAACGGTTAAGGGTATTAATTTTAAAAACCTCCGCGATGCCGGCGACCCAGTTGAACTTGCCAAAATATATGCCGAGCAAGGCGCTGACGAGTTGGTGTTTTTAGATATTACGGCCACCATAAATCAAAGAAAAACAATGTGTAATTGGGTAAGTGAAGTCGCACAGGCACTTGATATTCCGTTTACCGTTGGAGGTGGCATTTCATCAGTTCAAGATGTTGAAGTGCTCTTAAAATTGGGCGCTGATAAAATGGCTATCAATTCAGCTGCAGTAAAAAATCCACAACTTATCAGCGAAATGAGTCTGGCTTTTGGAAGCCAGTGTGTGGTAGTTGCTGCTGATGCTAAACAAATTGATAACGAATGGTTTATTTATCTCAATGGGGGAACTTTAAAAACCAAATGGCGTTTATTTGATTGGGTAAAAGAAGCCGAACAACGCGGTGCGGGCGAAATTTTGTTTACCTCAATGGATCACGATGGCACTAAAAATGGTTTTGCCCTAGAGGCCTTAAATAAGCTAAATAATTTAATTAATATTCCCATTATTGCCAGTGGTGGCGCGGGAACTATGTCACATTTTAAAGACGCTTTTCAAATCGGTCATGCCGATGCAGCCTTGGCCGCAAGTGTTTTTCACTTTGGCGAAATAAGCATTCCGGAACTAAAACAATATTTAAAAAACCAAAAAATAGCAATAAGATTATGACAATTGATTTCAAAAAAAACAGCGATGGTTTAGTACCTGCCATTATTCAAGATGCTAATACTCATAAAGTGCTGATGCTCGGTTATATGAATGCCGAAGCCTACCAAAAAACACTCACTTTAAACAAGGTAACCTTTTTTAGCCGTACCAAAAATAGGTTGTGGACAAAAGGTGAAGAAAGTGGAAATTATTTAAATGTGGTGTCAATTAAAAATGATTGCGATCAAGACACCCTTTTAATCAAAGTCAATCCAATTGGCCCAACCTGCCACACAGGAGCCGATACTTGTTGGAATGAGGTTAATGAAAAGGAAAGTTTTTTATCGACTTTAGAAGCGGTAATTGCCGATAGAAAATCACATCCTACTGAAAAATCATACACGGCGTCTTTATTCAAAAAAGGTATCAATAAAATGGCTCAAAAAGTAGGCGAGGAAGCAGTAGAAGTAGTTATTGAAGCCAAAGATAACAATGATGATTTGTTTTTAAACGAATCGGCCGACTTGCTTTTTCACTATTTAATTTTGCTTCAAGCTAAGGGTTTTTTTCTTAAAGATGTGGAAGCCGTTTTAAAAGCGCGACATAAAGTTAATTAGACCTATTCGACCTGCAAAGTTTTCAAAACCTTGCATAAAAGTGCTTTATTGACCTGCAAGGTTTTTTTAACCTTTCAAACCTATGAGCTTTTTAAAACCTCATAGGTTTTTTAATAACGCTAATTTTGGTTTAGCGTTTGACTTGATAGGTTTTTTGAAGCGTAAATAATCACAACTTTTAGTCTTCAAAACGCTAGAAGTTTTGATTAGTAAAGGCCCAAGCAAGATGATTATTTTAATTTTTTTTAGACCAAATTCTTAAATTAATCCCTTATTTTTGTCCAAAATATATTTGCAATATGGCTTCAACAGCACAATTAAAAGATTTTACGCAACAAGTTAGACGCGATATCGTTCGTATGGTTCACGCCGTTCAATCTGGTCATCCAGGTGGCTCATTGGGTTGTGCAGAGTTTCTAAGCGTTTTATACCAAGAAATTCTAGATTATAAAAAGGATTTTTCGATGGACGGAATAAACGAAGATTTATTTTTTCTTTCCAACGGTCATATTTCTCCCGCTTTTTACAGTGTTTTGGCACGCAGCGGATACTTTCCCGTAAAGGAATTGTCAACCTTTCGCAAGCTAAACACCCGTTTGCAAGGGCATCCTACAACACACGAAGCTTTGCCGGGTGTGAGAATTGCCTCGGGTTCTTTAGGCCAAGGCATGTCAGTAGCACTTGGCGCGGCGCAGGCAAAAAAACTCAACGGTGACAAGCATTTGGTTTTTACCCTTCACGGAGATGGCGAATTGCAAGAAGGTCAAATTTGGGAAGCCGTTTTATATGCAGGGGCAAGAGGTATTGACACACTCATTTCAACCGTAGATTATAACGGTCAACAAATTGATGGGCCTACAGAGGTTGTGATGCCTTTAGGGGATTTAAAAGCCAAATTTGAAGCCTTTGGTTGGACGGTTTTAGACGTGCCTCAAGGGAATGATATCGACCACATTGTTGAGGCTTTAAAAGCAGCAAAAGCACTTACGGGCAAAGGAAAACCGATATGTATTTTGTTGCATACTATAATGGGTAATGGGGTAGATTTTATGATGCATACGCACGCGTGGCATGGCAAAGCGCCTAATGATGCGCAGTTGCAAAGCGCCTTAGATCAAAATCCAGTAACTTTAGGTGATTATTAGGCTAAATTTTTAAAATGAAAATAGGAATTGTTTGTTATCCTACTTATGGGGGTAGTGGCGTAGTTGCAACTGAATTGGGCATGGCACTTGGTATTAAAGGTCACGAAGTCCATTTTATAACTTACAACCAACCGGTTCGTCTAAATTTTTTATCTAAAAATGTTTATTTTCACGAAGTTTTTGTAGAAGAATATCCCTTGTTTCAATACCAGCCTTATGAATTGGCACTTTCAAGCAAAATGGTTTCAATTGTTGAGCGTTATCATTTAGATATTTTGCATGTACATTATGCCATTCCGCATGCTTATGCCGCCTTTATGGCTAAGCAAATTTTAAAGTCAAAAGGCATTGATATAAAAGTGGTTACAACCCTTCACGGAACAGATATTACCTTGGTTGGAAGCCATCCCATTTACAAACAAGCAGTCGAATTTAGTATCAATAATTCAGATTATGTTACCGCCGTTTCTAAAAGTTTAAAGCGCGACACCTTGCGCCTATTTGACATCAAAAAAGACATTCACGTTATTTATAATTTTATTGAACTCAATAAATATCCGGAGCATTCAAAAGAAGAGTGCCAGCGTTCAACCTTAGCAGATGAAAATGAACGCATTATTGTTCATGTGAGCAATTTTAGACCCGTAAAACGCATTGAGGATGTCATTTTGGTTTTTGATAAAATTTTAAAACAAATTCCCGCAAAATTATTGATGGTAGGTGAGGGACCGGAACGTGAAAAAGCAGATTTGTTAGTAAAAAAATTAAACATTAGAGATAAGGTTTTGTTTTTAGGAAACAGCCAAGAAATCAATAAGGTTTTGTGTTATGCCGATTTATTTTTATTGCCCTCACAAACCGAAAGTTTTGGATTATCTGCCTTAGAGGCTATGGCGGCAAAAACACCTGTAATATCTTCAAATAGTGGCGGTTTGCCTGAAGTGAATGTTAATGGACTTACCGGTTATTTGAGCGCTGTTGGTGCGGTTGATGAGATGGCAGATAATGCTTTAAAAATTCTTAAAGACCCTTCTGTTTTACAACAATTTAAACAAAATGCTTATTTACATTCTAAAGATTTTGAGTTAGATGTCATTTTACCCCAATACGAAGCCGTTTATCGCGCAGTTAAAAAAGGTTGTTGCTAAGTATTGTAGTAGTCTAAAGCTTTAATAATGGCCGTTTCGCCAACTTCACAATTCAACTTAAACCGTCCGATTTGCGTTATTAATACAAATTTTACACAACCACTTTCTGCCTTTTTATCATGTTTTAATAAGTTTAATATTAAATGGTAATCGGGTTTTAGAAGTTCAATTTGGCCAAAATATTTTTGAATATGGCATTTAATTTCAGCTGTTTTTTCCAAGCTAAATCCCAAATATTGAGATGATAAGTGAGCCGCTAAAACCATTCCTGCAGCAACAGCTTCGCCATGAGTGATATGATTTTCTTCTAATTTACTTAAAAAAAGTGATTCAATGGCATGGCCTAAACTATGACCAAAATTCAATACTTTGCGCAAATTCTGTTCTTGAGGGTCTTTTAAAACAACCTCATTCTTTATTTCAATTGAGCGGTAAATGAGTTTTTCTAGTGTGATAAAATCAGTTTCCGTATAGGCTTTAATCAATTGGTAAAGATTTTCATCATACGATAAGCCATATTTTAAAATCTCCGACATGCCACTTCTAAATTCCCGCGGAGGCAGCGTTTTTAAATAAGCGGTGTCAATGACAATCATACTCGGATTATAGAAAGCGCCTACCTGATTTTTTAAAGCGCCTAAGTTAATGCCTGTTTTGCCTCCAATGGCAGCATCAACCATTCCCAATAGGGTGGTTGGAATGTTAATAAAACGAATGCCACGTTTTAAAGTTGCGGCTACAAATCCCCCCAAATCGCTCACAATGCCACCTCCTAAATTTAGAATAAGAGCGGATCTATCTGCTTGTAAATCGCATAATTTTATCCATAATTGCTCGCACGTTTCAATGGTTTTTTGATTTTCTCCGATGCCAATTTCCAAAATTTCAACGGTCTTATTTATGGACAATTTTTCTTTTAAACGCGGATAGCAAAACGCTAAGGTGTTTTTATCGGCAATTATAAATAGCTTTGAAATAGCGGTGTTTTCAATCATTTTATTTAATTCCGCGTAAGCGTAATCACTAAAATGAATTTGATAATCTTTGGCAAGAATGGATTTCATAAAATGATAAAATTTGACGCAAAATAATCATAATAAATTTAATTTAAGCACCCACATATATTATCTTTGCTAAAAAATTACGAAAAATGACTAACCCCTTTGACAATACAGAAAATGCCTTCGCTTTAAAGTCTGATTCAGAATTAGAACGCGCCTATTTTCTATTCAAAATGATTAAGAGTGAGCCTCTTGTAAAAATTGGAACCGCGGCTACAAATTTTGCTTTAAAAGCACACCTTCCGGTGGAGGGTTTAATTCGTTCGACTGTTTTTGATCATTTTTGCGGTGGTGTTACCGAGGAAGATTGTATGGATACCATAAAAAAAATGTATTCTGAGCAAGTCCACGCTGTGCTAGACTACTCGGTTGAAGGGGCTGAAGAAGAATCGCAATTTGATTTGGCCATGAACAAAACACTCAAAAATATTGACTTTGCCAAGGAGAATATAAGCATTCCGTTTGCTGTTTTTAAACCCACCGGTTTTGGCAGATTGGCTTTATATCAAAAGATAACTGAACGCATTGAACTCAGTGATGTTGAGCAACTTGAATGGGATAAAGTTAAAACGCGTTACAATACCGTTTGTAAATATGCTTATGATAATGGGGTTCATATTTTAATTGATGCCGAAGAATCTTGGATGCAAGAAGCCGCCGATAATTTGATTGAGGAAATGATGGCTAAATACAACAAAGATAAAGCAATTGTTTTTGGCACGCTTCAACTGTACCGCTGGGACCGTTTAGATTATCTTAAAAATTTACATCAACGGGCAAAAGCACAAGGTTTTCATGTTGGTATGAAATTGGTGCGTGGTGCTTATATGGAAAAAGAACGCGAGCGCGCCGCCGAAAAAGGCTATAAATCACCGATTTGCGATTCAAAAGCGGCAACCGATGCCAATTATAATGCGGTGGTAATTTATATTTTAGAACATCTTGAAGACATGGCAATTTTTGAGGGAACGCACAACGAGCAAAGTTCCGAATTGCTGATGGAACTCATTGATAAATATCATCTTAATAAAAATGATAACCGTATTTGGTTTGGCCAACTTTATGGTATGAGCGACCACATTAGTTACAACCTATCAAAAAATGGCTATAACGTAGCAAAATATTTACCCTACGGTCCTGTTAGAGACGTCATGCCTTATTTAATTAGAAGAGCAGAAGAAAACACATCAGTTGCCGGACAAACCAATCGCGAATTAGAGTTGCTTAAAAAAGAAAGAAAACGCCGAAAAATATAATTAGAGCTTATGAGAATTTTCATTTTTTTGGTATTTATTTTGGCACTTGATTTGTATTCTTATTTTGGTTTAAAAGTCTTGTTATCAAATAGTCAATATCAAAAAATTGGAAAATATACCTTTCTTATTTTTAGTGCAATCTCTTATGTTGGCATCTTGTTTTTGTTTAAATATTTTGCCAACCACCCTTTATATTCTACACCATTTCGGAATTTGATTATAGGGTTTGCTTTTGCGTTTCTCTTATTTAAAATGGTATTTATCTTATTTCTTTTTATTGATGATGCGGTGCGATTATTGAGTTATATATTAAACTTTATCATTCATTTATTTGATAAATCAACTGCAAATTCAAGCTATCCCGATAGAAGAAAATTTATTGGTCAAATTGGTTTAGGTATTGCAGCCATTCCATTTTTATCGATGCTTTACGGAAGCACTAAAGGAAAATACAATTTTAAGGTTATCAATATTAAACTCGACTTTGCTAATTTGCCTAGTGCCTTCGACGGATTGAAATTGGTTCATATCTCTGATATTCATTCCGGTAGTTTTGATAGTCTTGAAGCAGTGCAACGTGGAATTGATTTAATAAATGCTCAAAATGCTGATATTATTTGCTTTACAGGAGATTTGGTAAATAACGATTCACGAGAAATTGAGCCTTTTATCCAAGATTTTAAGGCTTTAAAAAGCAAATACGGAATTTATTCTTGCTTAGGCAACCACGATTATGGCGATTATAAACATTGGAAATCAAAAGAAGTAAAGCAACAAAACTTGGAAACCTTATTTAAGCACCATCAGGCAATGGGATTTAAATTGTTGAACAATTCAAATGTGGAGCTTACCAATAAGGGTGAAAAAATTGTCATTCTCGGCGTTGAAAACTGGGGAAAACCGCCGTTTCCACAACATGGGGATTTAGATAAAGCACTCAAAAATGTAAATAATGCCGATTTTAAAATTCTGCTTTCACACGACCCAAGCCATTGGGATTATAAAGTGCTTACACATCCTACCAATATTGATTTAACACTTTCGGGTCACACCCATGGTATGCAGTTTGGCGTTGAAATTCCGGGTTTTAAATGGAGTCCTATAAAATATTTATACCCACGTTGGGCAGGGCTTTATCAAGAAGCTACACAATATTTATACGTCAATCGCGGTTTTGGATTTTTAGGTTTTCCTGGAAGGGTAGGCATTTGGCCAGAAATTACAGTCATAGAATTGAAAAAGGCCATAGCTTAAAAATAGTTTCTTAAAAAATAGGCAAATCCTTTTTATAATTCAAAATTAATTTTACATTTGTCGAAACAAAAACAAAAAATGAATTTAACAGTAAATACTTGGTGGTGGACATACGAACAAAAATGGTCGTGAGTTAGCTATTGTAGTATTTTAAAAATACAAAAAGGCTTGTCTTCACGACAAGCCTTTTTTTTGTCAAAAAAATTAAAAGAATATGTACACCTTAAAAACAAGTTATAAAAAAATTTTGGCCGATACGCTAACACCGGTTCAAGTTTATTTGAATATTAGAGATAAATTTCCAAACAGTTTATTGCTAGAAAGTTCTGATTATCAAGGAAACAAAAATAGTTTTTCCTATATTTGTTTTAATCCCATTGCCCAAATTATGGTTGAAAACAATGTGATTACGAGCAGCTTTCCCGACGGAACACAAAGCGCTTTAAAAATTACCAAAAACATTGATGTGGCGCAACAAATTCAATTGTTTAGCCAGCAGTTTAAAACCGAAAAACAAGATTTTAGTTTTATAAATAACGGACTTTTTGGTTACATTGCTTATGATGCCGTGCGTTATTTTGAAGTAATTGACCTGCCAAAAACAAATGATTCATTGGGCATTCCAGATATTTACTATGCCGTATATCAAAATATTATCGCCATTAATCACTTTAATAATGAGGCTTTTTTGTTTTCACATAGTTTTGAAAAACCAGATAATTTAGAACAAATTTCTCAAATCATTACGGCAGCAAACTTCAGCACTTTTAACTATGCCAATTTAAACGACGAAGAGAGTAATTTAACCGATAGTGAATTTAAAGCTCAGGTAAAACAAGCCATCCACCATAGCCTCATTGGAGATGTGTTTCAGTTGGTTTTGTCACGGCGGTTTTCGCAGGGATTTAAAGGTGATGAATTCAATGTTTATCGTGCCTTAAGGTCAATTAACCCGTCTCCATATTTGTTTTATTTTGATTATGGAAATTTCAAAATATTCGGGTCTTCGCCCGAAGCTCAGCTAGTAATTCAAAAGGGTCAAGCCGAAATTCATCCCATTGCCGGTACCTTTAAACGCTCGGGAAATGATGAAATTGATTTGGCTTCAGCCAAAGCCTTGGCAGCCGATGAAAAAGAGAATGCCGAACACGTCATGCTAGTCGATTTGGCACGCAATGATTTGAGTCGCAGTTGCGCATCCGTCAAGGTAAAAAATTATAAAGAAATTCAGTTTTTTTCTCATGTCATTCATCTGGTTTCTAAAGTAGTGGGTATAAAACGCAAGGAAGTTAGCACCATGCAAGTAGTTGCCGATACCTTTCCGGCGGGCACTTTAAGTGGCGCTCCAAAATACAAAGCCATGGAATTGATTGCAAAATACGAACCTGTAAACCGCTCTTTTTATGGTGGCGCAATTGGATTTATGGATTTTGATGGCAATTTTAATCACGCCATAATTATCCGCTCATTCTTGAGTAAAAACTACCGACTGTATTATCAAGCTGGTGCTGGAATTGTTTCTAAATCAACTCCCGAAAATGAATTACAAGAAGTTTATAACAAATTGGGAGCCTTAAAAAATGCCCTAAAATTGGCAGAAAAAATATAAATTATGAAAATATTAGTCATTGATAATTACGATTCATTTACCTATAATTTGGTGCAATATTTACAAGAATTAGATTGTGAGGTTAGCGTCAAGCGGAATGATAAGTTAGACCTAAAGCAAGTAATTGAATTTGATAAAATTGTGCTCTCGCCCGGGCCAGGCTTGCCAAGCCAAGCCGGTTTATTAAAAGAAATTATAAAAACCTATGCCCCAACAAAACCTATTTTAGGCGTTTGTTTAGGTCAACAGGCTATTGCCGAAGTATTTGGAGGTAGCCTGGTCAATTTAAAAACTGTTTACCACGGTGTGGCTTCACAAATTAATTTAATCAATTTTGACGCAGTTTTATATAAGGATTTGCCAAATAAATTACACGTCGGGCGCTATCATTCTTGGGTGGTAGCCAAAGAATTACCGTCCGTTTTAATTCCAACTTCTATTGATGCTGATGGTGAAATTATGTCGCTACGTCATCGTGATTTTGATGTCCGTGGCGTGCAATTCCATCCAGAATCGGTTTTAACACCCGATGGTAAAACAATTATTAAAAACTGGGTAACACATTAATATGCTAACTTTTATAAATGATAGTTCTGATAATTATTTAAAAAATATTAAAAAATGAAAAGCATTTTAAATCGCTTAATAAATCAAGAAAAACTCACCAATCAAGAAGCAAAACAAAGCTTGATTAACATTTCAAATGGACTTTATAATGAAAGTCAGATTGCTTCATTTTTAACCATTTACATGATGCGAAGTGTCAGTATTCAAGAGCTTTCCGGATTTAGAGATGCCTTGTTAGAACTCTGTTTGCCCATTGATTTATCCGATTTTAATACGGTAGATTTATGTGGTACCGGTGGCGACGGAAAAAATACCTTTAACATTTCAACTTTAGCGTCGTTTGTGGTGGCGGGCGCAGGCGTAAAAGTTACCAAACACGGAAATTATGGTGTTTCATCGGTTTGTGGTTCTTCAAATGTACTTGAATATTTGGGGATTAAATTCACCAATGACCTTTCAAAATTGAAACGAACTCTCGATCAAGCGGGAATTTGTATTTTGCACGCGCCTTTATTTCATCCAGCAATGAAACATGTAGCACCTATTAGAAAAGCTTTGGGCGTAAAAACCTTTTTTAATATGCTGGGACCTTTGGTAAATCCGGCTCGTCCTAAAAATCAAATGGTGGGTGTATTCAATTTAGAATTAGCGCGTTTATATGGCTATTTGTTTCAAGAAAGCGCCAAAAATTACGCTATTTTGCACGACTTAGCTGGCTATGATGAGATTTCGTTAACTAATACTACCAAAGTTATCACCAACCACCAAGACGCAATGATAACCGCACAATCGCTCAAGGTAAATTCCGTAACCGAAGCCGCTATTTTTGGAGGAGTAAGCATCCAAGAAGCAGCACATATTTTTGTTTCAATTTTAGAAGGACGCGGAACCGAAGCCCAAAACAATGTGGTTTGTGCTAATGCCGGACTGGCCATTTCAATTGTTAACAACCTAACGCATCTTGAGGGGTTTGAATTGGCAAAGATCTCATTAAAAGAAAAAAAAGCGCTAAAATCCTTTAAAAAATTACAAACATTAAGTTGCTAATTCAATCAAAATATGACTATTTTAGAACAAATTATAAGCCATAAAAAGCAAGAAATCGCGCAGCTAAAACGCGATGTGAAAGTAGCGAATCTAATTAAAAGTCCGAATTTTAAACGCACGCCCTTATCTTTAAAAAAAGCCTTAACTAATTCAAATTCAACGGGAATTATCGCCGAATTTAAACGACAATCGCCCTCAAAAGGCATAATAAATAATGTAGTTACCGTGCCAGAAGTAACCGAAGCTTATTTGCAAGCCGGAGTGGCAGCACAATCTATTTTAACCGATATGAAATTTTTTGGTGGGTCAATTTTAGATGTCATGCAGGCGCGGGCCATAAATGAAACAATTCCCATTTTAAGAAAGGATTTTATTGTTGATCCTTTTCAAATTGTTGAGGCAAAAGCCATTGGGGCGGATGTTATTTTATTGATTGCCGCTTGTTTAACAAAAGCCGAACTTAAAAATTATGGCAGACTTGCCGAAGATTTAGGTTTGGAGGTTTTATATGAAGTCCACAGCAAACAAGAACTCGATAAAATTGAGTTAGACCATAAAATTATAGGTATTAACAACCGCAATTTAAAGACTTTTGAAGTTGATTTAGAGCACTCAATTGCCTTGATAAAACAAATTCCAAGTTCGTGCATTAAAGTTTCAGAAAGCGGACTTAATGATCCAAGAATTATAATAGGGTTACGTGCCTATGGATTTGAAGGTTTTTTGATTGGTGAACAATTTATGAAAGATGAAAATCCAGGTTTTGTTTGTCGGGAATTTATTAAAAAACTAAGTTTATGAAGCTCAAAATCTGTGGAATGAAATACGAACAAAATATCCTTCAAGCAGCAAGCTTGCTACCTGATTATTTGGGATTTATTTTTTATTCTAAATCAAAACGTTATTTTGAAGGCCCCATTCCAAAACTTTCAAAATCTATAAAGAAAGTCGGCGTTTTTGTCGATGAAAGTCACGAAACACTTATTGAGTGTGTCAAAAAACACCACTTACAAGCGGTGCAACTTCACGGGGCAGAATCGGCCGAATATTGTGCAGAACTCCTACAAAAATTAGACAAATTAAAGCTCAAAAACCTAGCGCTAATTAAGGTGTTTTTAGTTGGTAATGACTTTGATTTTAATATATTAGAAAAATACGAACCACTTGTCAATTATTTTTTATTCGACACAAAAGGCATCGAAAAAGGGGGTAATGGCATTCAATTTAATTGGCAATTATTAGATCAATATCCATCTAAAAAACCCTATTTTTTAAGCGGTGGTATTGGCTTAGAATCGCTAGCAGATTTAAAGTTGTTTTTACAGAGTCCTGCTTCAAAATATTGTTGGGCCATTGATGTAAACAGTCGGTTTGAAACCATTCCCGGACTTAAAGTTATTGATAAATTAAAAGAATTTAAACACTATTTAGTATGAATTATTTTGTAGATAAAAACGGTTATTACGGCGAATTTGGGGGTGCTTATATCCCCGAAATGCTTTTCCCAAATGTTGCACAACTCAAACAAGAATATTTGAAAATTATGGGCGAAGCGTCATTTAAAAATGATTTTCAAAAATTACTTAAAGATTATGTTGGACGTCCTTCGCCCTTGTATTTAGCCAAACGATTATCCGAAAAGTATAAGGCAAAAATTTATCTCAAACGCGAGGATTTGAATCACACGGGAGCTCATAAAATTAACAATACCATTGGTCAGATTTTGCTTGCAAAACGCCTGGGCAAAACGCGCATTATTGCCGAAACCGGTGCGGGTCAACACGGCGTTGCAACGGCTACCGTTTGTGCTTTAATGGGCTTAGAATGTGTAGTTTATATGGGTGCTGTTGACATCGAACGCCAAGCGCCAAACGTGTCGCGAATGAAAATGTTGGGTGCTGAGGTTGTGCCGGCTTTATCGGGAAGTCGCACATTAAAAGACGCTACCAACGAAGCCATTCGCGATTGGATAAGCAATCCCACAAATACGTTTTACATCATAGGCTCGGTGGTTGGCCCACATCCTTATCCCGATATGGTAGCGCGGTTTCAATCGGTGATTTCGGAAGAAATGAAGCTTCAATTACAAGAACAAGAAGGGCGTGAAAATCCCGATTATATTTTGGCTTGTGTGGGTGGCGGTAGCAATGCGGCAGGCGCTTTTTATCATTATTTAGATCATCATTCTGTCAAATTAATAGCCGTTGAAGCCGCCGGAAAAGGTATTAACTCAGGCGAAAGTGCTGCCACCAGTATTTTGGGACACTTGGGCATAATTCACGGCAGCAAAACCTTGTTGATGCAAACCGAAGACGGACAAATTACAGAACCTTATTCTATTTCAGCAGGTTTAGATTATCCGGGTGTGGGGCCCTTGCACGCTCATTTATTTAAAACAAAGCGCGCACAATTTTTAAATGCTACCGATGATGAAGCGATGCAAGCGGGTATGGAATTGTGTAAACTTGAAGGAATTATCCCTGCCATAGAATCGGCGCATGCCTTGGCTGCATTAGCTAAGCTAAAATTTAAACCATCCGATGTGGTGGTTGTCAATTTATCGGGTAGAGGCGATAAAGATTTAGATACCTATGTAAAGTACTTTAATTTATAGTGATATGTTAAACGCGTTTTGGCATCTTAAAAAAAGAAATTATGAACAGAATTAATCAAAAATTACAAGCGCCTAAAAAGCTGTTATCCATTTATTTTACAGCGGGATATCCACAATTAAAAGACACGGTTAGCATCCTTAAATCTCTGCAAAAATCGGGTGTAGATATGATAGAAATTGGATTGCCATTTTCCGATCCCTTAGCAGATGGACCAACCATTCAGCACAGTGGGAGTGTTGCTTTAAAAAACGGAATGACTTCTAAAATTTTATTTAGCCAGCTTAAAAATATCCGCAAAGAAATTGATATTCCGCTAATTATCATGGGTTACCTGAATCCAATTTTACAATTTGGCATCGAAAATTTTTGCAAAGCTTGCGCCGAAGTTGGTATTGACGGATTGATAATTCCCGATTTGCCGATAGCCGAATACCATCAAAATTTTCAAAGCACCTTTGAGGCTTATGGGTTGATAAATATCTTTTTAATTACACCTCAAACCACGCTTGAGCGGATAAAATACATCGACAACATTTCAAACGGATTTATTTATATGGTAAGTTCAGCAAGCACCACAGGAAGTCGTGATAGTTTTGATAATGAGCAACTAAACTATTTTAAACGCATAGCCGATTTAAATTTAAAAAGCCCTCAAATCGTTGGTTTTGGCATCTCAAATAATCGGACCTATTCTCAAGCCACACAATTTGCAAAAGGCGCAATTATTGGCTCGGCATTTATAAATTATATTTCCAAAAAAGGACTTAATGACTTAGCTGGTTTTATAAAAAATATCAAAGAATGAGGTGCTTTTTAACCCTTTTTAAGTAAAGTTTATATAAGTATTGGTCATAATTTTGTTTTGCGATAGTTAGTTTTCATTGATATTTTTTAATTAGCAAACCCTTAAATTTAAAAAAATGAGTATCTTTATTTTAAATTAATGAGGTATGATATTTGTAAACCTTTTAAAGTATTAAACACAGATGCAAATTCAAAAAATCTCTTTGAGAACACGAATTTTTTTATCGATGACCTTTTTGGTAGTAGTCGCTTCTATAATGATTGCGGCAGTATCTGTTTATCAATACCGAGAGCAAGATTCCGACTATCACGAAAAGCGTTTAGAGCGAAAAGAGGCAGCCATTAAACTGGCATTAGAATACCAAATAAAGGAGTCAACTCCTTTAAATCAGCCTATCAAGATTGATTCAGTTTTAAAATCTTGCATTGATGAACTCGCCGATATTCACGATTCGGAGATTCTTTTTTATAATTTAGAAGGTAATCTTATCGTTGCATCTAAAAAGGATAGCCATCTTATACATCATCAAAATCTCACAAAACCACTCCTTCAACACCTTGCTTTAAACCCAAATCACCGCATAATTAATAAATTTAATAAAGAGGGTGTGGGGGTTCAAGCTTTGTATTTTTATATATATGATACGGCGCACCAACCTTTAGCTATTTTTCATTTGCCCTATTTTAACAATAATGCCGATTCCGACTATGAATTAGAAGAATTTTTAAAACGATTGGCGGGTGTTTACTTGTTTATGTTTTTTATTTCGATAGTTGTAGCCTATATTATTTCGAGTTATATCACTAAATCATTAAAAACGGTGAGTGATAAAATTCATAAAACGGGCATTAATAAACATAACGAAAAAATAAAATTGAAGAATGCCAGTACCGAAATCTTTAATTTGGTAAATGCCTATAATGGAATGATTGATGAGCTTGAAGAATCGGCAAAAAAATTGGCCCAAAGTGAGCGTGAAGCGGCTTGGCGTGAAATGGCAAAACAAGTGGCGCATGAAATAAAAAATCCATTAACACCCATGCGCCTAACCATTCAGAGCTTTCAGCAACGTTTTGATGCCACAGCCCCTGATTATAAACACAAGTTAAATGAATTTTGCGCCATTTTAATTGAACAAATAGATACCATGTCGGCGGTTGCCTCAGCATTTTCAAGCTTTGCAGCCATGCCAATTGGAAATAGTGAACCAATAAATGTTGTCGTGGTTGTAAAAAATACTTTGGATATTTTTACCGAAGAATCTATTGAATTCTCGACAACTAGCAATGATATAACCATTCATTTTGACAAGCCACAAATGATAAGAGTCATTACAAATTTGGTAAAAAATGCCATTCAAGCAAGTCAGTTAGTTGCAAAACCTAAAATTGAGCTTAGCTTATCGCAAACACAAAATGAGGTTTTTATAAAAGTAAAAGACAATGGAGAAGGTATAGCGCCCGAAAATGCTCAAAAAGTATTTGAACCTAAATTCACCACTAAAAATAGTGGCATGGGATTGGGCTTAGCTATTGTTAAAAAAATTATTGAAACTTATAAAGGAAGTATTAATTTTACAAGCGAATTGGGTAAAGGCACAGAATTCACCATTAGATTGCCAAAAGAATAATACTGTAAAAAAAATCCTAAAAAATGACCTACAAAAATATTTTAATCGAACAATCGGAAGCAATTTTAACCATTTCAATTAACCGTCCCGATAAATTAAATGCTTTAAACAAAGCCACTTTAGAAGAATTAAACCATGTTATTTTAGAGGCTAAAAACAATAAAACCATTCGCGTTATCATTATAACAGGCAGTGGTATCAAGGCTTTTGTTGCCGGAGCTGACATTTCAGAATTTGCCAATTACGACAACTTGCAAGGAGCCAATTTAGCAAAACAGGGACAAACATTGGTCTTTGATTTAATACAAAATTTGACCAAACCAGTTATTGCTGCCGTAAACGGATTTGCACTCGGTGGCGGATTAGAATTGGCAATGGCAGCCCATTTTAGAGTCGCTTCAAGCCATGCCAAAATGGGCTTGCCCGAAGTTTCTTTAGGATTGATTCCCGGGTATGGTGGCACTCAACGTTTGGGACAAATTGTAGGTAGAGGCAAAGCGCTCGAAATGATTCTCAGCGCTAGTATGATATCAGCCGATGAAGCCCTAAAATACGGACTCGTTAATTACGTGGTTGAACAAGCCGATTTACTAGATTTTTGCAAAAAACTCGCAGCTAAAATAGCCGGTAACTCATCATCCGCAATCGCTGCAGCCATTACGGCGGTTAATGCAAACTTTGAATCTGGTAAAAACGGATTTGATGAAGAAGTAAAACAATTTGGTGCTTGCTTTGGAACGCCTGATTTTAAAGAGGGTACTTCGGCATTTTTAGAAAAACGAAAGGCTCGGTTTGCGTAATGTTTTTTATCAACTATAAATAGTTTTTCTAGTTACAGTTTTCCGTTCCATTCTTCAAAAAACTGGTCTAAATAGCGCACCATAAATTCGTGGCGCTTTTGTGCTAATTTTTTACCGGTTTCGGTATTCATTTTGTCTTTTAAAAGGAGTAGTTTTTCATAAAAATGGTTGATGGTAGGCGCTTGACTATTTTTGTAAGTTTCTTTATCAATATTGAGCTGTGGCGCAATATTGGGATTGTATAAAGTTCTATTTTTAAAACCGCCGTAATTAAAGGCGCGCGCAATGCCAATAGCTCCAATGGCATCTAGGCGATCGGCATCCTGAACCACTTCCAATTCTTTTGAAGTGAATTTTACACCACCAACCTCTAAACCCGACTTAAACGAAATGTATTTAATGATGTTTTCAATGTGTGTAATCATTGAGTCATCAACTTGTTGCGATTCTAAAAAAATGCGCGCCTTTTTTGGTCCAATGTGCTCATCGCCGTCATTGAATTTAGCATCGGCAATGTCGTGTAAAAGCGCTCCCAATTCAACCACTAATAAGTTGACGTTTTCACTTGCTGCAATAAGCTTTGAATTATTCCAAACCCGTTCAATATGAAACCAATCATGCCCGCCCTCGGCATCTGCCAAAGTTATTTTTACAAATTGTAGGGTGTTGTTAATCAATAATTCAGCCGAAGTCATGAAAAAAGGAAATTATAAATGTTGAATTATAAATTTTTGAATATTGGATGAAATTAAGAATCAAATTCAAAACTTCAAACTTTAAACAAAACTAGCAAAACTCATTATAAGCTTCAATTAAATTATTGGCAATCGCTTCGGCTGAACGACCTTCAATATGATGACGCTCTAACATGTGAACTAATTCGCCATCTTTAAACAATGCAATGCTTGGTGATGAAGGTGGAAAAGGCATCATTTCGGCGCGTGCTGCTTCCGTTGCTTCGGTATCAACGCCTGCAAAAGCAGTGCTTAAATGGGCCGGTGTTTTGGCATTTCGCAAAGATAAAAGGATGCCAGGTCTTGCTGTTCCTGCAGCACAGCCACAAACTGAATTAATTACAAGGAGCGTTGCCCCTTTTAAAGCTAATGTATTTTTAACGTCGTTAGCACTTTTTAATTCTTTAAATCCAACATCCGTTAATTGTTGGCGCATTGGCGCTACTAATTCTTCTGGGTACATAATCTGTGATTTTAATTGGTGGCAAATATATAGAAAATGTATCTTTGTCGCCAATTTAATTATTAAGAATGGCAAGTTTTTCAAGGTGGCTCGGAGCCGGATTGGGATGGACTTTTGGAGGTCCTATTGGCGGTGTGTTGGGTTTTGCTTTAGGGAGTTTATTAGACGGTTTATCGAATGCCGATTTGCAAACCTTTCAAAATACACATCAAGGGGCGCAAAAATCGCAAGCTGTAGATTTTGAAATGAGTTTACTGGTTTTGTCGGCAATCGTTATTAAAGCGGACGAAAAAATAGACCAGCGTGAATTGGACTTTGTCAGAAGTCAATTTGTAAAAATGTTTGGAAAAGACCGCGCCAATGCTGCCTTTAGATTGTTTAAAGGAATTATGGCAACGCATCAGATTTCTACTAAAGCCGTTTGTGAACAAATCCGTATTAATACATCACACGCCACGCGTTTGCAATTACTCCATTTTTTGTTTGGCATTGCCAAATCGGATAGTGTAGTTGATGAATCAGAAATTCAAATCCTCAAAACCATCGCTAATTATTTGTATATCAGTCAAGCTGATTATGAATCAATTCAAGCTATGTTTTACAATGATGCCAAACGCGCTTATCTTATTTTAGAAATTGAAGAAACAGCTTCCGTTGAGGAGGTGAAAAAAGCCTATCGCACCCTTGTAAAAAAACACCATCCCGATAAATTGCAACACTTAAGCGAAGCACAATTGAAAGGGGCAAACGACAAATTTTTACAAATTCAAGCGGCTTATGAAAGCATTCAAAAGGAGCGTGGCTTTAAATAAGAAGATTTATGTTAGAAAATAAGGAAATAAACCGTACTAATTTAGCCGAATTAGGTGAATTTGGACTCATCAAACGGTTGACAAAAGCTATAAAATTAGTTCAAAAATCATCTGTTAAAGGTGTTGGAGATGACGCCGCAGTGCTCAATCACAAAGACAATCAAACCTTGGTTACCACTGATTTGCTGATTGAAGGGATTCATTTTGATTTAAGTTTTATGCCCTTAAAACACTTGGGTTATAAAGCCGTGATGGTCAATTTATCGGATGTTTATGCCATGAATGGCAAAGCCACACAAATTACGGTTTCTATGGCGGTATCAAACCGCTTTTCGCTTGAAGCGATAGAAGATTTATACGCTGGAATCCATTTGGCGTGTAAAGCATACCAAGTCGATTTGGTTGGTGGCGATACCACTTCCTCAACAAAGGGTTTATTGATTAGCATAACCGCCATTGGCGAAGCTAAAGCCGAAGATATTGTGTATCGCAATGGTGCAAAAACGAATGATTTATTGGTAGTTACGGGCGATTTAGGAGCTGCTTATCTCGGACTTCAAATTTTAGAGCGCGAAAAACAAGTTTTTGAAGTCAATCCAAATTCTCAACCCGATTTAGACCAATATGCCTATTTAATTGAGCGTCAATTAAAGCCCGAAGCGCGTCGTGATATAGTAAAATTGTTTAAGGATTTAAAGGTAAAACCCACCGCGATGATTGATATTTCGGACGGATTGGCTTCTGAAACCATTCACATTTGTCAACAGTCAAAAGTGGGTTGTCGATTATATGAAGAAAAAATTCCCTTAGACCCGCAGGTCATTGCAACTTGTGAAGAGTTGCATTTAGACAGCACCACCATAGCCTTGAGTGGTGGCGAGGATTATGAGTTATTGTTTACCATTGCTCCAAGCGATTATGACAAAATTAAAGGGAATCCAAATTTTACAGTGATTGGCCATATCACCGATGCTAGTTTAGGAATGCACTTGATAACCAGAGCCGACCAACAAATTCCACTTACCGCCCAAGGTTGGGATGCGTTTCTTAAAAAAGAAAATTAGAAAGTATAGCCAAATCGAATATGTAAATCGGCGGTTACTTCACCTTGGTTTATATAATTTAAGTAATAAATATAGCCAATACCTAAACCTAATTCATAGGTAAAATGCTTGCCAACCGTTCTTTTAATGCCCCATTTAGGAATAATAGAAAAACTTTCAAGAACAGACACACCTGCAACACTCGATATCACAAAAAGTTCGGGTCTATAATTTAGCTTTAAAGCTAAAAAATTACTAGAATTTTTTGAGATATTTCTTCCGTGTTTACTTCGCTTTTCAAGATTGTAATAAAATCTGGGTTCAGCTGTAATTTCAGGGGCGAGTACAAAAATTGTTTTGCGATAAAAGCCACCTCTAATACCGGTATCGAAGCCAATTTCGCTCCGCAAAGCTATCGTATTAGAGAGCCTAGATTCATTATAAACCCATATTCCAAGTGTTCCGGTTTGAACACCAAATATTGATTTTTCTACGGATACTCTATCTTGACTTGTCATAATGAAACAAGATAAAAACATAATAATTGATAAGAGTGTAATTTTTTTCATAAGAATAATTTATTAGTTAAATTGAATACCTAAAGAAATACCAACGCTTTCTCTTTGTATATCAGGAGTATTATTTAAGACATAGTTTTTGAATTTGAAGACGGCACTGAGCTCATAATTAAGATGAGATTGAGTTTCAAAAGTATATCCAACCCCAAATTTAGCCGACTGACCCTTTCTAAAATTACCAATGGCTATATTAATACCAGTATTTAGCAGTATAAATGTACCTTCTTTATCATAATCATTAAAATGCCATTTTAACTGAGCTACCAATGGTAGCGCATTTAAATTTTCTTGAAAATTGAACACAATACCCATGCCAGCAGAAAATGAAAGTTTGCGAAAAAACACAATACCATAGGCACTATTTAACTCCATACCCATTCCTTGACCCTGAAATGGTTCAATACTTACACCGCCACCATTAAAGGAATTATCTTTATTCATAAAGATTTCAAGATTAATAGCGCGCGTTGGGGTAATAAATTTTTTTTTCTCTTGAGTGTAACTTAAAAAAGACACAAATAGAGCTAAATAAATGATGTGATGTTTCATAAAGAAATTCAAAAAACTATAATAAAAAGAATTAATCTGGTATGTAACCATTATTTACAAATGTAACAAAAGGTTTAGAATTCTAACATATTACCATGCCATTGCTCATTAAATTTAGCAACACCTATAATTTTACCTCCAAAACTACCTTTTTCAGGACGTTTAATCTCACCCGGTTTAGGGTTTTGTATAGAAAAAACAAATTTAGTATCATTAAAACCACCTTTAAATGTTAAACCTGAATCAAATGTTTTTTCTACTTTTGAAGTATTTGTGGCAAAATTTTTATATGTTTTGTGTACCCAAACGGCACCTAAAGCTGGATGTTTGGACAAGAAAGTAATATTATCAGGCATTGTATAATTAAAATAAATAGTATTTATGATTGTATTTCTAGTGTCAAACCAAACAAAATTTGTAAAATAGTCATCTATTTTTTTTCTTGTATTAATATCATTTCCTAGGGCGACTGTTTGATCAATAATATTATTGTTACCAAAATATTCAATGACTAATTCATCATCAAAAGGAGTGTAAGGGTAAAAAGCACCACTTTCAAAAATAAAATTATGGAAAGGTATAGTGTTGCTTAACTCATAATAACCTCTTTGAAATTGAGGAATATTATTGCCGATAGCAAAGACTCTATATGTTTGATTAATACCCTCTAGAGCAGTTCCAAATAATTTAGGATATTTATATTTGTATTGCGCATTAACCAATATACCCATATCTTCTGTATTCTCTTGTTTCCATAAACCAGTCCAGCCTTTTGTTTGGTTTTTAACTTTTACACCTAAATGGTATACAAGCAAATAATTATACTCAAATGCTTTTGTCTTTACTCTTTTCGTGCTTTCAAATTTATCAATACATACTTTATTCATTCCAAATACTCCTAGAAAGGGATCAAAGTTTTGGTTACAAGGTTGTAGAGTTTGTATATAACTTTCAAAACTTTGCGAGCTAGAAACACCGCTAGAGTTAGAGCCACCATTAGATCCACCACCAAATGTACATCCTTGTATAGGAGTACTTATATTAACTAATGGATCAGGTGTTCTAAAATAGCTTAAATTATTATTTATTGGAGTTAATCCACCATTAGGCATTATTTCTGCAAGATATATTTGTTTTTTCAGGGCGCAAGTAGGTAATAATAAATTTTGAGATATGTTATTTTGATCTAAATAAGTAATTAATTCAGGATAACTATTTGTTGGTGTAATAAATAAACCTACATCTGTATATTTATAAATATTGTTTGCTACTTGGACTTCGCCATCACCATTTAAAAAACTAGCAAATGCATCATCTCCTATGATATCTTCTAAATCATCAATATTTTCAAGGTAGTTAGTATCGGTTGGGATTGTAAGTTGGGGTGTAGTTTGTATGATTGAAGTAAAGCCAGAATTATTAATATTGTTTAAATCCTTTTTATTTTTATTGATGATAAAATCAAACAATTTTATTTTTCTTCTCACTAACTGATCTTTCATTTTGTTTTCATTTTCATTTGTAAGTATAGGTCTTAAATTAATAAAGTCATCTGAATAATATTTTGACATTTCATTATAGATATCGATTTCTTTTTTTTCCTTAATATTTTCATATTTTGACGTAAGAATATCTTCTGTAGTGAAAAAAAGCCTTCCATCCTTTACACTTATTTGTTTGAGAACATAATCATTATTTAAATCATTGACGCCATCAATTAAGATATCTTTTTGACAAGAAAATAGAAATAACATAAATGTTATTGAATAGATAATAAATTTAAATCTAAATTTTTTCATAATATTATAAGTTAAAGGGTTAATATTTATTGTAAAATAATAATTCAGTAAAAAAAAATAAATATATTATCTAAAGCAACAATCATACATTATAATTTATTACTTTTGATTATAAAATATAATTTATGGAAACTACTGCAAAAAGAATAAGGAAATATAGGGAGGCACTAGATTATTCACAAGAATTTATGGCAAGCAAACTAGGTATTTCACAACCTGCTTTTGCTAAGATTGAAAATGGGACAACAAAGGTTAATATAGAAAAATTATTAAATATTGCTAAGATTTTAAATGTTGAGCCTTATAAATTACTAGAGGATAGTAAAACTATAAACCAAATAAATAATGATTATGCTTATGGTTTTGTAGAAAATCTTTATCAAGACAATAAAGAAACCACACAAAAATTATTAAATCAGCTTGAAAGTGAAAATAAAAGGTTAAGTATTGAAAATGAACGATTACTTAAGTTAGTAGTTAAAAATAATTAATTGTAAATTCAGTTATTTAAAACAAATTTTTAAAAAGCTAAGCAAGCCTTGTTCAACCTCGGTTTTATTCTCAATAAAACCCATGTGTCCGCCATCCAATTCTATAATTTGGCTATTTTCTTGTTTTTTTAGGCATTTA
>Ga0210027_1000050_pt1 | contig 137228 bp, 127 predicted proteins | sample CryGeymeta201510_FD_183978 | JGI IMG/M metagenome (GOLD analysis project Ga0210027, IMG submission 183978) | Groundwater microbial communities from Crystal Geyser aquifers in Utah, USA - Crystal Geyser metaG 2015-10 (SPAdes) (version 2) | ecosystem: Environmental > Aquatic > Deep subsurface >...
GGGTCTAGACTAGCATAAACTTTTAAAATAGGTTTTAATGCTAGTATGAAAAAGGGTTTGAGTGATTATAAAATCAAAAAAATTATGAGGTACTTTTGTGAGGATATTACAGCCTCCAAAACGGCTATTCTTTTGGTCATTAACCGCAACACAATTAATCGTTATTTCAATCTTTTTCGCCATAAAATAGCCGCCTCTGCTTTGAAGGCAGGCGGTCTATTTTCAGGCGAAATTGAATGTGATGAATCCTATTTCGGTGCACGTCGCATTAGGGGAAAACGGGGGCGGGGAGCTGCGGGAAAAACACCCGTATTCGGGGTCTTAAAGCGTGATGGAAATGTTTATGTAGAAATTGTTGAAAACTGCTCCAAAGAAAGTTTGATGCCCATTATTCAAGGAAAAATCCTTGAGGGTTCTACGGTTTATACAGAAGGATGGAAAGCTTACGACGGATTGATTCTCAATGGATATGATCACTATAGGGTCTTTCATAGCCATAATGAATTCGCTCGAGGAAAGAGCCATGTCAACGGCATTGAGTCCTTTTGGTCATTCACAAAAAGACGCTTGGCGAAGTTTAATGGATTGACCGATAACAAGTTTTTCTTGCATCTTAAAGAATGCGAGTTTAGATTTAATCATAGACATAAACAAGATTACCTTCCGGATCTCTGGAAAATTTGGAAATCTTAACTCATGCTAGTCTAGACCCTTCTTTTTTGAGCGAATGATCTCTATAGCACTGCATTCGGGGTTTTAGGCATACCGAACTATTATTATTTTTCGAATAAACAGAGAAAATTTTTTGATGTTAACTTAATGCCGGATATGGCATCCCCAAGGGGATTCGAACCCCTGTTGCCGCCGTGAAAGGGCGGTGTCCTAGGCCTCTAGACGATGGGGACCTAAGTCTATAAAAACTTGAAAGAACCGAATTTTCCTTAACAAGATAATAGAATTTCTACAGGGTTCGACGTGATTAATCAAGGGTAAAAATGCATTTTCTTTGTTTTTTTTGAGCAAAAAAGAGTAAGCGGGAAAAGTTGAGATATTTGCAAAAATTTTAGCCATTCAGGTCATAAAATTTTATCCACGAAACCTGTGTATAACTTTGTGTACAAAATCTTTGAAAGCACCTCAAGACCGCAGCAATTAAGGTTTCGTTAATAAATGTTTAATATTTGTGCAACCTCCGGAAGCCTTTGTTTTATAAGGGTTGCAGTGTTTTTACCCTCTTGCTAAGCAGTAAAAATGTAAAAAAAACATTTAGCTTGTTCATGAAGAGGGATTGTGTGAATAAGAGGCGTCCATTACCTGTAAAATATATGTATTCGATGCGAATAGTTAAAGGGTATTTCGGGGAGGTTTTTTCAAGGCATCGGATAGGTTTTTTTCCTATCTTTCTTTGCCGTCGGAGATTATTCTTGAACCGGAAGTATAGCCGTTTACAAAAGATCGGACGTCGTTCCTGCGCGCCTCACCTATACGGCAAAGGGCTTTGTTGCCGGCGCCTAGACGACATAATTGCCCGGAGACTAATATTACAGGAGGTTTTCTTTATGCCGAGAGTTCATCATAAAATTGCCCTTATTACCGGTTCTGCGCGCGGTATTGGTGCTGCTACGGCGCGCTTGTTAGCTCAAGAGGGGGCAACGGTTATTATCACTGATATTCTCGATGGGGAAGGAGAAACTTTGGCGGCCGCTATTGGGGCACCGGCTGTTTATTATTCCTTAGATGCGTCCGATGAGGAGGCTTGGAAAGCCCTTGCTGAAATGATACGCAAAAAATACGGACATCTTGATATCCTTTTTAATAATGCGGGGATTATCGGGTTTGGCGAAGGATTGGGGCCACAAGACCCGGAGCAGGCAAGTTTGGAAAGTTGGCATCATATTCATCGTATCAACTTGGACAGCGTTTTCTTGGGCTGCAAATACGGCATTGGTTTAATGAAAAAGCGGGGAGGATCTATTATTAATATGTCTTCTCGGTCGGGCTTGGTGGGTATTCCTTCTGCGGCAGCCTATGCGTCAAGTAAGGCAGCTATCCGTAATCATACGAAAAGTGTGGCTCTGTATTGTGCAGAAAAGAAATATAATATTCGCTGTAATTCTTTGCATCCCGGAGCTGTTCTCACATCTATTTGGGATCCGATGCTTGGCGATGATGCGGAAACTCGGCAAAAGGTAACGACCGATATTGAAGCGGGTATTCCTTTGGGGCATATGGGGGAGCCTAAGGATGTTGCTTATGCCGTCCTTTATTTGGCCTCGGATGAGTCAAAGTATATAACGGGTGCCGAGCTTACATTAGACGGGGGGATTTTGGCCGGAAGTACCTCGTCCCCCAAGAAAAAAGAAACGAGATAACGTTTACTTAATTCTGATTTTAGAACTTGTAAATGTTTCAACATCCCTTGATTTTGCCGTGTTAACAAGTCCGCGGTAAAGAACGCTGAGTTTTTTAACGGCAATAATCCAAACAACCAGAATACCAATGACAATAGCCGCCAAGTAAGGTGCAATAAGCATCAGGTCGCCGGCAGCCGTTATGACGAGAAGAGCGCCGGCAATATAACCGCCGCTTGCTTTTGCCAAGCTGTAACCTGAAACATCCACGGCGGCCTTTCCTTTTACTTTAAGTTCTTGATCCAAGGGAATGTAGGACATTTCTTTGGTAGGATCAAACATAGAATATTTACTGCTTTTACTCAAAACTTGTTGGGCAGCGCCAATGCCAACCGCTAAGGTAAGAGCCGTACAGCCGCTCCAGCTTAAAAGAGGTGAAAGTTCCTCTTGGAAAAACATGAAGGTAAAGAAAGGGATCGCCGTTCCAACCACAATAAGGGGGGTGACCATGGCGGCCTTGTACCAGCCAAATCGCTCGACCATACCTTTTAAAAAGAAAATAAGCACAATGGTAATCACACCGACCCAATAGGCAAATTGGGCAAGAAAATTAGCATAGTCTAAGGGATTGGGAAAAAGGAGTTGAACTTGTTTCTTCCATAGAATTCCTGCCAAATTCATGGAAAGACCATATCCTATAACCATTAGTAAAATATAGCCAAGATATCTTGAACGGCTAATATAACGGACTGTTTCCATGAGGGATAACTTGGGTTTTGCTTCTTTTTTTGCTGAAATTTTATTGACTTCGTCATAATATTGAGGGTCTGTCAGGACATAACGATTCATCCACCAGTATAAAACAATAATGCTAAGCCCCGATAAAGAGATGGCGAGAACGTTATAATTAATATAATAACTCCATCCTTCGGCATCGGTAGCTGTTGTATGCCTTATATCGCATAAAAACTCGCCGAGCTTTCCCGCTGCGATAAGAGAAAAATGACCCAGTAAACCAAACATAGTGTAAAAACGACGGGCTTCTTGAACCCTCGTGACTTCATTGGCAAACTGCCAGAATAAAAGGCCGATAATGGTAGCGCCCCAAAGCTCGGCACAGAGATAGAAAAGGCTGCTGCTCCAGTTGGCTATGACGGAAAAGAAATGTTGGAAATTAGGATAAGATTCTTTGAGAGCTTTTAGCCTTTCCGGTGACATGTGAAGATGCTCGATATTAGGATGAATAAAAAGAGCATAGGTAACATAAACACTTAAAAACAGTGTGATCACAATATAGAAGACTGTTTTCCGATCAAAGATGTTGCATAGTTTTGCATATCCGGCAACGATCAGAATAGAAAAAGGCAGAATGACAAAGGCCTTTAGAAAAGGAAGAACCTCGGGACCGGAGGCTGTGATCACAAGGGCATCTTTCATGTTTCTAAGAAGAGTATAGTTAAAAAGGATGAAAAACATGATAACGGCCATGGGAAGGAATTTTTTTACTTCATTTCCATGGATGGGCCAGAACAATTTTCGGAGTGTGCTAAAAGCCAAAGGGGTAGGGGGCGCAGATTTCTGTGTTGAGGCAGTCGTCGTTGATGACGGGGTGGACATATGCGAATGATTCCAGTTGCACGCTCTATGATCCTTTCTAGCAAACTTTCGGCAAATTTGCACGTAAAAAATAGAGATTTATTATCAAATTAATAGTGGATTGGAAAAAAAGCCCAAAGGGTTCTTCTTGGGCTTTTTCTATTTAGGGTTCTTTGAAAAAACTAGGGGGCTATAACGGGGAAAATACTATTTACTGCTGTTTGTGTTGCGCTATCTAAGGGGGCGCGTACAACGCTTTGGGGGCCGTTCATACCCAAAGCGATATAACCGAGTTGAAAGCTATCTCCTTGTGAGCCGTCGGCATAGACGGTATGAAGGACACCGATTGCATCAACTGTGGCAGAAACCGCTTCTGACGGAGCTGATCCGTCCTGAAAACTTTGCGAAACACCAAAAGGTACAGTATCTAATCGTGTTGATGTCGGCATGCCGACAGGCCCAAAATCCAACATAAAATTTGAATCATAGGCAGTTGTCGTTGCAGAATTCCATTGGATGTAAACATTGGGAGCCCCCGGCGCACCGTCTATATCAAGGAGGTAATTTCCGGCATCAAAGTTTAAGATAAGGGGGGTTGCCGTATTAATGGGAGTTCCTCCGGGATAGTTGCGGGAAACGTTTAAGGCATCGGGGGAATCAAGAGAAACAAACCATGTAGCTGCCGCATTTTTTGTAAAGGTTGCAACAAGATCATGGCTGCTGCCCGTATTGTCAACAATGCTCCATTGGTGTTGATAGCTTGTGCCGATGGCATCGCCCAAGGGTAAGGTAAAACTACTTTGTAAGAGTGTTGTTTGTTGGAAAGGAAGCATCGAATCCAGATATCTTACAAGGCTTAAATTATTGCGACTGATGTCCCAATTGGAAGGATCGTGAAGCATGCCGCTTTGCATATTCCAGCCTAGCAAAAAGCGATCATTATCATCTTGGACATATCCGTGATCGTTCACACGAAGGCTTGGACTTGTTTCATAAACAATGCTTTGGTTCGGCATGTCCGGTGTTTCTGTAAAAAGAAAAACCCCGGGTGATGCGAGCAAGTTTGTTGCTCCCAGAATAGCCGTAAAAGTCATGGTTTTTAGTAACTTATGCATATGTAACCTCCCAGTTCAGCAGTGCATTTATTTCACATAATAATCAAAATTAATTACTATGTATTTAAAGCCTATATAAGATTTTTTTTAAAGTAAATATGAAACAGTTTTTAAGTTCAATCAAATAATTTGATAAATTTTAGACAAAAAAATTATGATTTTGAAAATAAAAGGGAAAACAGGAAAGTGATTTTTTGAAGGCGCGCAAAAAAACTTTATGATATACTGTAGAGATATAAAATAGAGTGCATCATGGTTAAAATTGAAACGATAACAACCTATGCGCCCTCTCGATTTAGGAGGGCAGCCAAGTCCGGCTCTCCGTCTGCTTTTACTGTGAGCGGATCGGAGGGGGAAGAGGCTCGGGCAAGTGTCATGAGTGCACCGCAAAGTTCGGCAGAGATGGCTTCTTTATCACAACTTATGCAAATACAAGAAATTGGTGAACGAGATGCTTCGGCAAAGAGGACGGTTGTTCAGGGAGAAATGATCTTAGAGTCCCTTGAGAAATTGCAAAATGAGATTTTAGCAGGCGCTATTTCAAAAAGGTCGTTAGAGCATATTGTGACGATGACAACGGCTTTGCCGGCTCAAATTAGTAATCCGAACTTAAAGCAAGTCATTGCAGAAATAAAGCAACGTGCTATGGTAGAGATCGCTAAAATTGAAATGAGCCGCTGACCGGAGAATTTGATGAAACCTGAAGATTTAACGCAATAAACTTAACAGGAGGTTTATATGGCAACAGTAAAACAACATAGTGATCACGAAGAAGGTGCAGCGCTTGCAACGCTTCCTCCCGATTATCATCCTTCTGTCAAAGAGGACTACATGTGCCCGAAGCACTTGGAGTACTTTCGTTTGAAATTGGAAGACTGGAAGGCCGAACTGCTTCACGAGTCCATTGAAACGATCCATCATATGCAGGCAGAAACTCATAATGAACCCGACCTTGCCGATAGGGCAACAACCGAAACCGATCGTGCTTTTGAGTTGCGGACGCGGGATCGTGAACGTAAACTCATTAATAAGATTAATGATGCCCTAATGCGTATTCATGACGGCAGTTACGGCTATTGTGAAGAAACTGACGAACCTATCGGTTTGGCTCGTTTAGAAGCGCGCCCCATTGCAACCCTTTGCTTGGAAGCTCAAGAACGCCATGAGCGTGATGAGAAAGTGCATAGTGATTAATCTTTTTTGATTGATTTAAAATAGAAGAAAAATCCCCTAAGAGACTCCTAAAAATCTCTAGGGGATTTTTTTTGGTTTTAGTTTTAGTTATAATGTTGTCCGCCTGCCACTTTTCCTACAGTGTCTTTGTTGTGAGGGTGACCTGCATGTTGGCGCCAATATTTCAAATCATTCCGTGTTGCGGTTTTCCAAGCTTTTTCATTATTTGCAAAGGCCTCCGCTGCTTGAAGATAGGAATACTCTTCGCCGCGTTTTTTGGAAGTATTATTGCGTTTATCATAAAGACCGGTCTTAAGAAGGAGAGCAGCCGCTTTTTTCTTTATATCTGTCGTCTCTGCTAAAATAGACTTGAGGTTTCCGGCAGTAACAAGAGTTGCGGGGGCGTTAAGATCAAGTAGAAGTTTAACAGCGGCTTTATTCGAGTCGTTAATTTCTATGCCTGCTGTCTTTAAAGCGTCGGCTTCCGGACCTGCGTTGCGGGCAGCTTCTTCAGCTGCCTTTTTGACGAGAGCCTTTTGTGCGGTATCTGCTTCGGCTAAGCGGGTTTCAGCATCTTTTCTTGCTTGTTCAAGGGATTCATCTACTTTTTGGACGGCGGCGCTGCCAATGGCCATAGCATTTTGAGAGGTAAGGGTGGCGGCAAAGGCAAGAGATAATAATTTGATATATTTCATTTTTTAATCCTGTTTTTTGTTTTATTCAGACAACACATAGCTAAGATCATAAATAAGCAAAGTTAATTAAGCCTTAAAATGAAATTTTTTAAAATAATTAAATAAAGTGAATTTTTGTCTTTTAAAAGAAAGGGGAATGGTGGGTGATGAGGGATTTGAACCCCCGACCGTCTCGGTGTAAACGAGATGCTCTCCCGCTGAGCTAATCACCCGCAACAAGATGTTTTCTTTGTAGCGAAGACTGCCTAAAAAAGAAAGGCCTTTTTTTATTTTTATGTATTTTTTTTAAAACCCTTAGGTTTCAGTAGAGGTTCTTGCTCATAAAAGAACTGTGGCAATAAAGCAACATTTAAAAAAAGGAGAAGAATGAGTGTTTTTACGAGTTGAACTTGGTTTAAATTAAGATAAAGTTTAATTGTTATTATAAAAAACAGGAAGGTAACTCTCATGAAAAAAACACTCTTAGCTTTAACAACAGCCCTAACAGTACTTCCGGCCTTAACAGCGCAAGCCGACTGGACGCCGCCTCAAGTTTATCTGGGTACTCATGCCGGCGGTACTTTTGGCCATGGAGATTTTGACACTCATGCAACTATAGCCGGGAATACTGTGAAATTAAACGGCAGCAAAGGGGAGACTTTCTTTACAGGGGGTGTTTTTGCCGGTGCTCGTTATTTCTTTGGCAATTTCTTTGGCGGTGTTGAAGTTGAAGGCAACTGGGACGGTATGAATTTGGATGTTGCTTTACTGGATTCACGTGTAGCCGATTTTTGGCGCTTAAATTTAAAGAGGAGTTGGCAAATTGTTCCCTCTGCCGTATTGGGTTGGAAGATGAACGAAAAAACAGCTCTTTATGCAAAGTTCGGAGCCGGTATCTCTAAATTTAGATTGATTGAAGGGGATAATCAAATTACGGAAAATGCAAAAACAGATAGAATTGTTCATTTTGTGCCGGCGTTAGGAGCCGAGTATGAAGTGCATAAAAATGTCGGGGTGCGTTTGGAAGTTTCCGGTGAGTTTTTTGGAAAAGATATTAAGGGAACAAGTTCTAGTGCTACCGGTAACCTTTCCCAAAGGACAGAGGTAGAATATAATAGTGTTTCTGTAAAATTTGGTCTTCTTTTGAAGATTTAATATGAAAAATTAACATTTTATTAATAAAACCATGCTTACAATAAAGGGTGGTTTTTTTAATTAATAGTAAATAATGAGGGTATAATAATGAAATATCTAAAAATATTACCTCTTGCGGTTATCACGACTCTTTTTGCACAAGACACCTTTGCCATAGGAGAGGGAGCTGTTCGTAAGGCTGATGAAATTGTTAACCAACAACAGCAGGCGGGATTACTGAATGCTCAGAACCTAACCTTAAATGGGCTTGGCCTTCCACAAGATGCGGGACATCGTGCAGCACTGGTTGCTCTTGGCGGGGCAGGTATTGCTGTTGATGCAGGTAATGTTGCAGCTGCCGTCGCTCTAGCGGGTGTTCCTTTGGCTGTTGATGCCGGTAATGTTGCAGCTGCCGTCGCTCTAGCGGGTGTTCCTTTGGCTGTTGATGCAGGTAATGTTGCGGCTGCCGTCGCTCTAGCGGGTGTTCCTCTGGCTGTTGATGCCGGTAATGTTGCAGCTGCCGTAGCTCTTGCGGGTGTTCCTCTTGCTGTTAATGCAGGTAATGTTGCAGCTGCTCTAGCATTGGCAAATGCCAACGGCGGTGCAATAGTTGTTGATGCAGATAACGTTGCAGCAGCCGTATTGCTGGCTCCTTATGTAGCGGGCGGAGGAGGGCGTCAAGTGACGGCTCCCCAGATCGCTGCTATTGTAGCTGCAACTGCTGTGAATGCAAATACAGGAGCATCAGTGGCTTGGGCCATTAATACAGGTTTTGGAGGACAACCCGTCGGAACGGTTCCGGCAGGTCTTGCTCAAAGACAGGGGGCGCTTGTTAATCATCCTGGTGACGTTGATCTTAGGATTGTTTGGTTAAATGCTCCAAATATAGTTGTTGGAAACGTGGTTGCGGGACCTATTGCAAATATTGTTGTAGGAAATAATATAACTGTTCATACGGCAAATTTAGGGAACAATAACATTGCGGGTGGGGCTCGTATTGTTTTTGACGCTATTAATCAAGATGCCGTTGCAAATCCAAAACGTACCTTCGGAAACATGGCTATAACGCCATAATTCTAATTATTTACTATTTTAAAAAGCCCTGTTTCGAGCAGGGCTTTTTTTTGTGACAACGCCACGTAGGTAGGCCTCGCATTAAGTGATCCTTCTATTTAGGAATACCCCTTTTTTTATGTGAGGCGTTTGTGATGAACTCCACAGGCTCGTATGAGTTGCATTTATGAGATGAAGGTTGCTCTCTGCTGACTCGCTGCCGTATGGTTATTCCAAAAAATACGGTTTTCTTAAATTTGATTTTCCTTTAGAAGTAGAGAATAAGCTCGATCAGACAACTATAAAATCAATCGCCGCCGGTTTTAAGAGCTTCGATAAAGGCGCTTTGGGGAATGTCAACGTTTCCAAATTGGCGCATCTTTTTCTTTCCCTTCTTTTGCTTTTCAAGAAGCTTTTTCTTACGGCTAATGTCTCCGCCATAGCATTTGGACGTCACGTCTTTTCGCATGGCCGATATGGTCTCACGGGCAATGAACTTACCGCCGATAGCGGCTTGAATGGGAATTTTAAACAGTTGCCTCGGGATGAGGTCTTTGAGACGGGCGCACATGGCTCGGGCTCTTGTTTCCGATTGACTCCGATGAGCGATATAGGAAAGAGCGTCTACGGGCTCGGCATTGACCAGAATAGAGACTTTGACAAGATCCCCCGGGCGGTAGTCGGTAACTTCGTAATCAAATCCGGCGTATCCTTTTGAGAGAGATTTTAAGCGATCATAAAAATCAAACACAATCTCACTTAAGGGCAAGTTATAAACAACCATGGCTCGTGATCCGACATAGGTTAGATCCACTTGTTCTCCGCGCCGATCCGTACAAAGGCTTAGAACGCCTCCGAGGTAGTCGTCGGGGACAAGAATGGTTGCTTTAATCCAAGGTTCGTAAATTTCTTTGATTTTTACCACATCGGGAAAGTCTGCCGGGTTATGAAGCTCTAATTTATTACCGTTGGTGAGATCAATTTTATAAATAACGCTGGGAGCCGTGGTGATAAGATCAAGGTTATATTCCCGTTCAAGGCGTTCTTGGATGATTTCAAGGTGAAGCAAACCAAGGAAGCCACAGCGAAAACCAAGACCCAAGGCAGCAGAGCTTTCAGCTTCAAAAGAGAAACTGGCGTCATTCAAACGAAGTTTGCCAAGGCTATCGCGCAGGTCGTCAAAGTCTGCAGCATCCGTTGGGAACAGACCGCAGAAAACAACGGGAATGCTGGGTTTAAAGCCTTTCAATGGGGTTGCTGCTTTGCGTTTTTCTTCTGTGATCGTGTCCCCTACATTACAATCTGCAACGTGTTTAATACCGGCGGTGATAAAGCCGATTTCACCGGGGCCGATTGACTCGGTGGCGATGCGTTCCGGTTTAAAGTAGCCCACTTGTTCTACCTGATATTTAGCGCCGGCAGCCATCATTTCAATTTTTTGGCCTTTCTTTAAAATGCCGTCAAAAACGCGCACCAGAATCATCACGCCCAAATAAGAGTCGTACCAACTGTCAACCAAGAGGGCTTTGAGAGGCGCCTCAGGGTCTCCTTTAGGTGCCGGTAAATCCGTTACAATGCGCTCGAGTACTTCTTGAATGCCGACACCGGTTTTCGCAGACGTAAGAATAGCATTTCCGGCATCAATGCCGATGATATCTTCGATTTGCGCTCGGATACGATCGGGTTCCGCAGCAGGCAAATCGATCTTGTTCAATACGGGAATAAGTTCGTGATCATTTTCCATAGCCTTGTAAACGTTGGCCAAGGTTTGAGCTTCCACGCCTTGGCTGGCATCTACGACGAGGAGGGAACCTTCACAGGCTGCAAGAGAACGACTTACTTCATAGGCAAAGTCAACGTGCCCCGGGGTATCCATCAAGTTTAATTGATAGGTTTTGCCGTCCTTGGCTGTGAAGTTTAAACGAACGGTTTGAGATTTGATGGTAATCCCGCGCTCGCGTTCAATGTCCATGGAGTCAAGTAATTGCTCTTTCATTGCCCGATCTTCCACGGCACCACACTGCTGGATAAGACGATCGGCTAAGGTCGACTTTCCATGGTCAATATGGGCTACAATGGAAAAGTTTCTAATATGATCTAAAGATTTTTGATCACTCATGCTCGGAGTTCTCCACCGGTTTCACTGCCGACGGCAATGATAATTTGATCCATAATTGTATTAATTTCATCGTCGGTTAGGGTCTTTTCAAAGGGCTCAAAGGTCACCGTAAGGGCGATGGATTTTTTACCCTCGGGAATGCCTTTTCCTTCGTAAACATCAAAGATGTTTGCTTCGGTAATGAGTTTTTTATCTACTTTTTTGGCCGCTTGTAAGAGCTTTTCTGCTGCAACATCTTTATCTAACAAGAAGGCAAAATCTCGGTGAACAGGTTGTAATGCAGAAAGTTTAAGAAGCTTCTTTTTATGGGTTTCTTTGGTGAAAGGCAAACGATCCAAATAGAGTTCAAATCCTACAACTGTGCCTTCGACATTAATATCTTCAAGGACTTGGGGGTGCAGTTCACCAAAGACCCCTAATATATTTTTAGGGCCTTGGTAAACGGTTCCGCAGCGCCCGGGATGAAAAAAGGAGGGGGCTTTGGGTTTGATTTGGAGTTTATCCGTACCGATACCGAATGATTCCAGAGTCGAGAAGAGGTCGGCCTTGGCATCATATAGATCAACACAGCGTTCTTTATTGAGCCAATGACGCGGGGCGTGGGAGTCTGTGCGCACACCGGCAATGCGCATTTCTTGCTTTTGAGGAAATGAGGTATTATAGGCCGCTCCCACTTCAAAAAGAGCCGTATTAGATAGCGCACGATCTTTGTTGCGACCGGCTCCTGCCACAAGGTTGGCCAATAGGGACGGGCGCATAATTTCAAGCTCTTTGCTTAAAGGGTTCGAGAGTGTTAACGCGTCTTCGGCGCCTCCAAACAGGTCTGCTTTTTTCCGGTCTAAAAAGGACCATGTATTGCATTCGCACAAGCCTCGTGACGCAAGGCTGCGCCGTGCAATATTGCGACGTTTTTGATTTTGCAAAGACCCCGGTTTGCTTTCGAAAAAGTCATCGAGGGTTGAATGAGGCAGGTTAGTTTCTTCAATATGATCATAACCGATAACACGACAGATTTCTTCAACAAGGGAGGCTTCGCAATCTATATCAAAACGCCAAGAAGGAATGCCGACCATAAAACCCCCGCCTTCTTGTTGAATTTGAAAGCCAAGTGCTTTAAGAATCGCTTCAATTTTCCCGAGGGAGGCCGTAATACCCCCGATGGTTTTAACACGCTTCGGATCAAAGAAAAGGCGATTGCCGGCCTCAGGCGCTTGGCCTGCTATCACGGCTTCCGTAGCGCTTCCGCCGCAAAGATCTATAATCATTTGGGTTGCCATGTCAAGGATCTCCGAGACAAGGGCCGGGTCAACTCCACGTTCGAAACGGAAGCGAGAATCGCTGTGGATTCCTAGTTTGCGCCCTGTTAAGGCTGTTGTGACGGGATCAAAGAAAGCAGATTCTAAGAAGACATCTGTTGTGGACTCGTCACACCCTGTTGTTTCGCCGCCCATAATACCGGCAAGGGAAATGGGACCGCTTTCGTCGGTAATCACGGTCATAGCGTCTTGAAGGATATATTCTTTTTCATCTAAGGCAAGGAGGGTTTCACCGCTTTTTGCAAAGCGTAGGGTAAGGGTGTCGCCTGAAAGCTTCGAGGCATCAAACACATGCATGGGGCGACAATGAGTCATGGTCATGTAGTTGGTTATATCTACGAGAGCCGAGATAGGGCGGAGACCGACCGCCGACAATTTCCGTTGAAGCCACTCGGGGCTTGGGCCGTTCTTGACTCCCCTAATGAGGCGGCCTGTAAACAAAGGACAGGCGTGTTTTTTATCTTCGGGAAATTCAAGGGCTACTTTTATGGGGCAGACGCCTTTTTGGGGCAATATGGGCACGTCATAAGGTTTAAGCTTTCCGATACCTGTTGCTGCAAGATCTCGCGCGATACCGTGAATACCGAGGCAATCGCCGCGGTTAGGGGTAATTTCAAGGTCAAAAATCGGATCATTCAGACCTGCATAGAGGGCATAAGACTCGCCAACGGGCGCGTTTTCATCCAGCTCTATAATACCGTCGGAAGCGTCTTCCAGCCCTAGTTCTTGAGCAGAGCACATCATGCCGCTGCTTTCCACACCGCGGATTATTGTATTTTTGAGAATCATGCCGTTGGCAGGAATTTTTGCTCCTGAGCGAGCAAGGACGCCTTTCATATCGGCTCGTGCATTAGTCGCTCCGCAGACAACCCGGAGGGTTTCCGATCCGGTAGATACTTGGCAAATTTTGAGTTTATCGGCATCGGGGTGGGGTTCGGCGCTGACGATGTGAGCAATGATAAAATCCTGTAAGTCTTCGGCAGGGTTAACGATGCAGTCAACTTCTAATCCCAAGGCGGTGAGTTTTTCTGAAATTTCATCAACGGTTGCTGTCGTATCCAAGTGCTCTTTGAGCCAAGAAAAAGTAAATTTCATTATTTTGCCCCTCCCATGAGAGCTTCAAAAGCAGAAAAGCCGTAGTGGCGTAACCAGCGGTTATCGGTATCGTAAAAGGATCTTAAATCCGGTATGCCGTATTTCAGCATTGCCATACGTTCAATGCCGAGACCAAAGGCAAAACCTTGGTATTCTGTGGAATTTATACCGCAGTTATCGAGGACTTTGGGGTGAACCATTCCACAGCCAAGGACTTCAAGCCAATCTCCCGTTTCGCCTAAAATAAGTTCTCCGTCTCGTCTTACACAGGCAATATCAACTTCGGCAGACGGTTCTGTAAAAGGAAAAAAGGAGGGGCGGAAACGGAGTTCAAGGTCGGGAATTTCAAAAAAGGCGCGGCAAAAATCAACAACACAGCGTTTCAAATGCCCCATATGGATGTTGCGGTCAATGAACAAGCCTTCAATTTGGTGAAAGGTCGGTGTGTGGGTTTGGTCATAGTCGCTTCGATAGACGCGCCCCGGAGCCACAATACGAACGGGGGGTTGTTTGTTTTGCATGGTGCGAATTTGCACGGGAGAAGTTTGAGTGCGTAACAGAAGTATTTCCCCGTCTTCACCCTTGGGTAAGTAAAAAGTGTCCTGTTCTTCTCGGGCCGGGTGTTCCGGAGGGATGTTAAGAGCGCTGAAATTGTGAAAATCATCTTCAATATGAGGGCCTTCGACCACGTGAAAACCCATTGAGCTAAAAATTTCCGTCAGTTCGTACTGGGCTTGACTTAAGGGGTGGATAGCCCCTTTAAGTTCTCCGCGGGCAGACAAAGACACGTCAAGACTTTCCGCTTTTAATTTTTCCGCCATTTCTGTTGCGGCGAGTTTTGCCTTACGTTCCTCAAGTGCCGTTGCAATTTGAGTGCGCACACTGTTAAAGAGGACACCTTTTTCTTGACGCTCCCTTGGTTCCATTTTTCCTAAGGTCTTCATGAGGATAGAAATTTCTCCTTGTTTACCAAGGGCGTTTAGGCGGATTTCTTCGAGTTCAGGAAGGGTTTTTGCGTTTTTAACGGCGTTTAAATAGGCTGTTTGAAGGTCTTCAATATGTGTCATGAAATCTTGAGTCTTTTATTTTGTGAATAAAACATGTTTGAGCTATAGCAAATTTCAGGAAAAAAAACCATATGGCAAATGTTTTATACTCATTCATCTGTTATTAAAAAAAGAGAGAGCCCAACTTAGGGGCTCTCTTGTAAAAATGATCATTGAAAAGTCTTGGGTTTGTTCTTAATCGTTCTCGGAATTATTTCTAAGTTCTTGAAGTTTTGTATCAAATTCCTCATCGTTTACCTTGGGGTAATGAGCAAGAAGTTTTCTGAACTGTTCCAGAGGGATTAGGAAATAATCATTGAGGAAGGTGAATATTAGGTACAGTTGTTGCTGTTCTTCTGTTTTTATATTGTATTCTTTCCTAAGAGTGAAGGCTCTTTCGGCTTTTATCTCTTTTATTAATTGCGCTTCTTTTTCCGGTGTTAATAGCTCCGGTGAAATTTTTGAAAGAATACCGGTTATTTCCGGTACGAGAGTTTCCATGGCTTTGTACTCGCTAAGGAAATCTTTTTTATGATCTTTCAAAGCTTTGTGAGAGTGGCGAGAAAATTGATTTAGAAAGAGAACGGTTTCCTCTAAACCCGCTTCTTGAAGCTTTTGTAATAGTGTCATATCATTTAGGCCAGCGGATATAGGATTGTTTATATGAAGATGAAAGGTTTCCAATATCTGATCATTAGAATAATAATATGGGGCGGTAAAATGAAGGTATGAATCGGCTTCTATCTCATTAAGTAAAAAAGTGTATAATTCCGGCAATCTATCCATAGCTTCCTGAAATGATTTGTATTTAGAACGTTTTTTTTCGTATTTTTCTTTTTGAATATTAAGGTAGAAAATAATGTTTTCATCCGTTTCTTCAGAAATTTTGGTCTCTAAGGCCGGGATTTTAATTGCTTCAAAATCGGATATTTTTGCTCCAAAATAGATAGAAAAGGGGCCAAATATTTGCCCTTGTAGCTCTGTCATTTCAGGAAAGGTTTCCTGAAAGCGAGTTGCTTTGGAAGGTGCTTCAGCATTTTCTTCGGATGTTGGTAATATATTGGTTCCTAGGGCCGGAAAAGCACAAAGAAGTCCAAACGCTAAAATAGTATTTTTCATAACAATAGTCCTTTTTTTGTTTTTAGTATCATTAAATAAATGTGTTAATGATATATTTTTGTAAATAAATATATTTTTAATGTCAATCTCTTTTTGCGTTAGATCGCTTCTTGCAAACTTCTTTTAAGGACTAAAGGGAATTCTTTACAAAAAAGTTTAAGTAAGCTAGAGTGTGAGCATGACTCTTATTCCTGATACAATTTCTTGGCAAATTCAACTTTTCTATGTGGCTCATCTTGCCTTCGCTTTTTTGCTGGGGGCTGTTATCGGGTGGGAGCGCGAACGTGCGGGTAAAGAAGCGGGCATTCGTACCTTTGGGTGTATTTCCATGGGGTCTGCGGCGTTCTCGATTTTGTCACCTCTTTTAGGATTTGCAGATAACTCTCGTATTGCGGCTCAAATTGTTCTTGGTATCGGTTTCCTTGGTTCGGGCCTCTTTGTTCGCACCGGTGATCGCCCGTCCGGATTGACAACCGCCGCCTCCTTATGGGTTTCGGCGGCCGTCGGTATGTCTGTTGGCTTTTCTTTATATTTCCTTGCCGTAGGGTTGGCCATTATTACTGCTCTTTCCTTGCATCTTCCTTCTGTGAATGCTTGGATGCGGGTTTCAAAGAAAAAGAACCGCCTTCATAAGGCGAGAACAGTTTCTAAAAATCAAGAAGACTACCAAGAAGACTAAAATACGCTCTATTTACTATAATTCGGTCTTGTCATTACCCGCCTAACAGTGCAATATTACCTTAAAATTTTATGAAGAGACCCCCCCCTATGATTTTACCGGATAAGACCATCAAAGAGCTTGCTCAGAACCCTGATTCTCCTATGATTGAACCCTTTGCAGATCGCCAAAGTAGCGAGGGTATTATTTCCTATGGGGTATCCTCTTACGGGTATGACGCAAGAGTCGCTGACGAATTCAAGATTTTCACCAACGTTGATAGTGCGATTATTGATCCGAAAAATTTTTCGGGGGAAAGTTTTGTCGAGCGTAAAACCGATGTTTGTATTATTCCGCCAAATAGCTTTGCCTTAGCTCGAACCGTTGAATATTTTCGCATTCCCCGTGATACCCTTGTGATTTGTTTGGGTAAATCTACTTATGCACGGTGCGGCATTATTGTGAACGTCACGCCCTTAGAGCCCGAGTGGGAAGGCCATGTGACCTTAGAGTTTTCTAATACAACACCTCTGCCGGCTAAGATTTATGCGAATGAGGGAGCTTGCCAATTTCTCTTTTTGAGGGGAGAAGATGTTTGCGATATATCCTATGCGGATCGCGGAGGAAAATATCAAGGACAGCGTGGTGTTACATTGCCTCGCATTATTCAAGCGCCAAAGGCAGCTGCCTAATTTCCTAAAAGAGAAAATAAGATCAAGAAAGTTATAGCGTCAATGGATAAAATTCGTATTACCGGTTCTATTTCACCGAAACCTTTAAAGGGAAAAATTAAAATTTCCGGCGCTAAAAATGCGACACTGCCCCTAATGGCGGCTTCATTGCTGACGGATCAGCCTATTAAATTTACAAATTGCCCTCGCCTTGCCGATGTCTTTACCCTTGAGACTTTATTAAATCACCACGGTGTCGAGTCTACCTTTGCGGGGAATACCATGACTTTGACGGCCTCTTCCATTAAAGACCACTGCGCCCCTTATGATCTTGTGCGTAAAATGCGGGCGTCTGTTTTAGTATTAGGGCCTATTCTTGCTCGGGAGGGTCATGCAGAAGTATCTTTGCCCGGGGGATGTGCCATTGGGACACGACCCGTTGATTTACATTTAATGGGTCTTGAGAAAATGGGCGCAAGCATCGAAATTGATCAAGGGTATATTAAGGCAAAAGCCCCTAAAAATGGTCTTCAGGGCGCTGAAATTGCCTTTCCAACGATTTCCGTGGGCGCCACTGAAAATATTTTGATGGCAGCAACGTTGGCTAACGGGACAACAAAATTAATCAATGCCGCCTGTGAGCCGGAAATTACAGATCTTGCGAATTGCCTTATCAAGATGGGCGCAAAAATTCAAGGAATTGGGACGGGGACACTTGTTATTGAGGGAGTAAAGAAACTCTCCGGAGCTATTCATCCTATTGTTGCCGATCGTATTGAAACCGGTTCTTATGCCATTGCTGCCGCTATGACAGGGGGGGAATTAGAACTTGTCGGGACAAGTCTTGATCTTTTGCCGACTTTTAAAGAAATTTTGGAAGCCACAGGTACAACATTTATACCCGTAGAAAACGGTTTTATTGTGAGGGCGCCTGAAGGACCCGTTAAAAGTGTTGATATGAACACGGCTCCTTTTCCGGGGTATCCGACGGATCTTCAAGCTCAATTTATGGCATTGATGACATTGGCAGACGGATCGTCAAACATTACGGAAACCATTTTTGAAAACCGCTTTATGCATGTGCCTGAATTGGCACGTATGGGGGCGGATATAACTCTTTCAGGCAGAACAGCCACTGTTCGAGGTGTAAGCCGTCTTAAGGGAGCAGAAGTTATGGCAACGGATTTGCGGGCGTCTGTTTCGCTCATTATGGCCGGGCTTTGTGCTGAAGGCGAAACAAACGTCGGGCGTATTTACCATCTTGACCGCGGTTATGAAGACATAGAAAATAAACTTAAAGCATGTGGCGGTAATATCAGGAGATACAGGGATGGCGATACGGTTAAAAACGACGGGGGCGCAAAAGAAAATACAGGGTGAGAGGCTTTCTCAAAGGCAAGAACTTATTCAAGCACGACAGTTGTCCGCAGTACCCCATGAGCTTCTTAAGCTGAAAGCATCAGATTTTATAGACCTTAAAGTTATCTCTGCTTTGGTACAAGATGCTCTTGTGCCGGTATCGAACTTTCATTATGACCAAGCTGGAAAAGCTTTTACAATTCTAGCTAATCGTTTTTGTTGGGAGGAATCTCCCGAAATTCTGAATCATCAAAAGGTTTACGGTCGGATATTATGCGGGCTTTATTTTAAAAATGTCGACAAAGTTCAACAAATTGCGTTTGATCGTAAAAAAACAGATCAAGATTATAACCTTCTCGCCATAGAAGCCGATAAAGAAGATGAAATCCGGCTGATTTTTTCAGGAGACTCTCGGATAAAATTAACGGTAAGCCGTCTTTGTTGTCATTTGACGGATCTTGAAGACATGCGGTATACAATTACAAAACCTGACCATGAACGAAAAAGTGCATAAAAAAGAGGGGCTCGGTGCCCCCCTTCTTTTATTTGATAGCATCTTCTTTTTAATCCATGGGGATTCCGGCTATTAGGCCGACAAAGCACGCACCTGTTGTTTTTGCTTGTTCTTCAGAAATATAATGTCCGTTAGTGCCAATATGGTGTGTTGAAGTAACCTCTAAGCCGGCATTTTCAACGAGAGAACTTAAGTTTTCCGGGGTAAATAGCCTTATTATATTTTCCAAAATACGGAGTTGGCCACGGTGACCCGATACTCTATCAATAGACTCTATGACCGTTGTATGTAGGGATTTCGGAAGTTTCTCTAAGGCATCACTATCAATAGTGAAGCCGTTAAAAACATGGTGATTAGTATAAATAAGAGGGTCTTTTGTGTCATCATCACAAATAGATAAGGTGCGATTCAGTGCGATAGGTTTTACATAATTTTCATCAAATATGGTCATAAACGTTGAAAACAAAGTGCCTTCAGAATCGTCAATAGCCACCCCATGTTCGGAGTAACGGCTGTTGACGGTCATGGCAAAAATACCTCCCGGTTTTAGAAGTCTTTTAACGAGCTCAAAGAAATCATCATATTGGCTTGGTTTAAGGAAGTGGAAAATATTGCGGGCAAGAATAATATCAAGGCTATTAACCTCAAGGTGCTCATCAAGATCAAAACAATCGCCGGCAATAGAGGTGAAGCGATCTTTTAATTCAGGCTTTAATGTTTCAACTTGTCTCTGAAACTCTTCAACTTCTTCAGGTACGATGTCATTCAAATAAACATGTTCGGCACCTGCCAACCCTATAAGAATCGCATTTTCCCCGGAAGCACCGGCTATTTCCAGGACACGTTTTCCAGGTGCTTGTGACATTAAGTCATAGAGCATTTCCGGATTACAAGGAAAGGATTGCCCGTATTTATGTTCATGCTTAATTTGACGACGCCCTGATTCAAAAACCCGCTGTAAGATTTTTAAGCTATCCCCAATTTCAGTTCTCGGTACCAGTCTAAGGATATCACTTTGGCTTCTTTGTGTAACTTCCTCTTCCGATATTTCAAAAGCTGATGGTTTTATTGAGGATGAGAAAGCGATGTGTTGCCATAAAAACAGAGTTGAGAGAAATATTGTTATCGTCTTGTTCATATTGTTTTCCTTTTTTATAAAATAAATGATTTAATATCATAATAAAATAAAAAAGTATACAAAAAATAATAACTTAATACTATTCGATAATTTTTCTTAAGGTTTGTTTAATAATCTCAGGTTCTGTTTGATGGTTAAAGGACGTAATGAAGCGACCTTGGCGATCCATGACATATACAATAGACGAATGATCCAAGAGATATTCGGTTGATGTGCCGTCGGGCTTGGCCTTTTTAGCATAGACGCGATAGGCTTTGGCTGCCTTATCGATTTGGTCTTGTGATCCTGTAAGGGCTGTGAACGAGGGATGGAAGTTCTGTATATAGGTTTTTAGGTTCGAGGTCGTGTCACGTTGAGGATCTATGGTAATAAAGAGGGGGGCTAGGTTTTTAAGTTCTTTTTGTGACATTTCTTGAAAAGCTTGGGTCATATTATAAAGGGCTGCAGGACAAATATCAGGACAAAAACTATAACCAAAATAGACGACCATGTATTTGCCCTTGTAATCGGCATCTGTACGTCTTTTTCCGTCTTGATCTATCAGGGTAAAAGGCCCTCCGACGGTTGCCTGCCCGTAAGTTTTTCCCACACGAACCGAAGCAACGCTTGTTGTTGTCGTATTATCGTTATTTTCTCGGGCTGTTTCTTGGAATCGGTAGGTGATGAAAGAAGCAGCAGCTGCAACCACACCGATAATCACAACGGCTATAAAAAACTTCGCTCTCATGACATTACTCTTGTTACTCTTTTTTCTCCTTTAAATTATAGAGGTTTGGGAAAATAGATCAAGATATAGTCATTTCAAAAGAAATTCCGGACGTTGTTTTTTCAAAACTTATATTTAAAGATAAATAATGGCATTTTTTACTTGCAATATTTTTTTTGATGGCAATATATATGTGTATATATATTTTAATTGAAGGATGTTTTGCAGTGAAAAATAATTTTCTATTTTGTTCTATGTGTTCCCTTTCAACGGCTTTGGCTTTAACCCTTTCCCAAGAAGTCTTAGCTTCTTCTGTTCTTGATGTTTCTTCCTCTGCCTTTGAGGAAGAAAGACAAGTGAAAACAGATTTTACGGTAAAAAGCTTTTTTGCGCATGGCACGGTTGAACCACAAGGGAATCATGACGCTTTGATGCAAGTTGTGGCAGGAAAAAAGGTGCAAAGTTCAAATAAGGAGCAGGCGAAAGATCATTTTTATAAAGCCGCTCGTTTAAAGGATCCTCGGGGAATGATTGAGCTTGCCTACGTTTATTATGATGAGAAGTCTTTGGCGGAGGCAATGCGTTGGGCAACCTTAGCTTATCATACACATCATTCGGGAACAGGAAATCCCTATGATTACGCAACAACTTTTTTTAAAAAAGTGCGCGATGATTTAGAGCCGGAGAAAAAGAATAAGTATAAAAGCCGTGATAAATTTGATGATAAAAAGACTTTGAAATTAGCAATTCGTGAATTTTTAGCCTCACCTTATTTTGAAGATAGAATGCATACTTCGAAAATTGTATGGGCTCTCACCTTAGAGCCTTTTTATGAGAGGGCTCTTGCAAAATCTAAGCGGATTTTTCTTTTGGGACTTACGCAAAATCCTCCGGTAGAGACGATTGCTCGTTTTATAAGTTCTCGCCATGCTTCTGATTTAGAGAAATTAATGACTCTTTCTCGGGAAGTTGCTCTCTCAAAAGGAGAAACAGAGCAGCAAGGCTTGTTGTTTTTGAGCCGGGTTCTTGAGAGGCAATCAGATTCAAGGGTTTTCAAAGTATTTGAAAGAATTAATACACCGGAAAGTTTAGAACGCTGTGGGCAGATTTTGGTTAAACAGGCGCTTTCCGAGGACACAAAGAATCCTGTTCGTAATCTTCTTCTTCAAAAAGCAATTAAATTTTTTGAACGTTCCGCCTCCCCTGCAAGCTATAATTTGATAGGTGATCTTTACATGCATTACATGTTTGAAGATAAAGAAAGATATCAAAAGGCTTTTAAGTCTTATGAGCGTAGTACTTTAGTTGATTCTCTTTTAAATATAGCTGAAATTATCCGCTACGGCCACCATGGAGAACAGCCCGATCCCGAGAAAGCAAGAGAAATGCTTCTTTCTTTGAAAGAACAATTAGAAAAAGATCCTAGCTCAAAAGAATCTAACACTGTTCTTCCTTATGTATACAACAATCTTGGCTCTATTGCTCAAGCCTTGGGAGATATAGAAACTGCTTCAGAGTTCTATCTTAAATCAGGTACGGATTTAGCCTTGAATTCTTTGGCAATTATTTTGCAAAGGAGCGGGGAAGGGGAAGAGGCTTTAAGAATTTACCAAGGTATCGGTTCTATTGAAGCAAGATTAAATATTAATTACAGTCTATATGATAAGCAGGAACTTTCAGCAGAAGAGTATTTTGATATTTTAGGAAAAATGTTAGCTGAAAATCCTACCCCTGTAGAGGCGGGTTATATCCTTGTTCAGATGACATTTATTAAGAAAACGGATAACCCTCTTTTTCAAGATGCCTTACGAGATTTTAATGAATCTTCTTATAAAGTTCCGGAAATAGAGAGGTTAATTATTTTTTCACAGTTATCCTTTTTAAATAAGGATTATGATCAGGCGCGCTTGTATTTGAGCAAACTTGTTCTTGGAGCTTCGGTAGCGGGCATAGAGCTTTTAAAGCAGCTTGATAAGTTGGAAGAAGAGGCAGAAGCGCGCCTCTTGGAAGAGAAATCTGAGGTTGTTTCCGAGCCTTTTTTTCCTGAAGGTCTTGCACCTTTATTTAGTTTGCCGGATAGAAAAATAAATTTCTTGAAAGAAGATAAAACTCATACGGATTTTTTTGATAGTGAACGCAAAGATGAGAGTCCGTCTATAGCTGAAGCCTCGACTTCTTCAAGCACGTCTTTACTTCCTAAGCTATCAAAAGCTGAAAAAAAGGCAATAAAAGAAGAAAAAGCAGCTGAGAAAAATTTAAAAGCACAAGCTAGAATTCAAAGAAAAATAGAGAAGAAGGTCGCTAACGGGGATTTAGAATTAGCTCCGTTAGAAGGAAGAGGAAACTTGAAGGAGATTACTTATGTGTTCTCCGGAGATTCCGATATGGAGAAAGCATTTAACGAATTGCAAACAAGTAGCTTGAAATTCCAAGAGCTTTTGAGTGACATCAGAGAGCAACCTTGGGCAACAACGGGTAGTGGGAAGCCTGAAGTTCTAAAAGGGGTTTATAAAGGGCATAAGAGTTGTATTTCACGCCGCTTGAATCACGAAGATCGCTTTGTTTATAAGGTGACAGGACCCGGGGAAATTCTTGTATTAAGCGTTGAGGGACATTACAAATAAATATTTTTTAATTATATATGTCTTTTTATTTTGATAAAGTTGACTTGTAAAAATTATTATGTATATTAGGTATTATTAAATAGTATAAGTTTTTTGTTTGATTAATTTGAAAGGCCTCTGCATGAGCAGGGGTCTTTTTTTTATGGCAGTTTTTAAAGGGTTTTTAATAAGGGAGAGAAATATGGCTATTTTATCGCCGCTTAAATGGGGAAGCGCAGGCTTCAAAAAGCTTCAGCAAAAAAAGAAGGTGCAGGAAAAAGCAAGCAGTGTCGGTTCTATGGTGGCTTATAATCATTTGGGCAGACCCGTTTGGACACCGCGTAACTATGAGGCTCTTACCGTTCAAGGATTTCGGAAAAACGTCATTGTTTATCGCTGTGTGAACTTGATTGCCAGAGGAGCTGCCAGTGTGCCGTGGCGTCTTTATCAGGGGGAAGACGAGCTGGTAAAGCATCCCTTATTGGATTTGTTACAGCGTCCTTCGGTTCTTCAAGCAGGTAGCGCCTTTATCGAGTCAACTCTTGGCTATTTGCTTCTTTCAGGGAACAGTTATATAGAATTTGTTCGGGGAAGCGATCACACGGCTTTACCGAAAGAGCTCTATGCGTTAAGACCCGATCGGATCAAGGTTATCCCGGGATTTCACGGATTACCCCTTGGGTTTGAATATAGTGTTGATTCAAAAAAGCAAGTGATCCCCGCCGATCCCGTGACGGGGGAGTCGGACATATTGCATTTGAAACTGTTTAATCCTTTAAATGATTGGTATGGAATGAGCCCGATTGAAGCGGCAGCTTGTGCCATTGATCAGCATAATACGGTCGCATCGCATAATTTGGCTTTGCTGCAAAACGGGGGGCTGCCTTCGGGAGCTTTGATGGTTAATCAGGGTAAGGGCCCTCAAAACGCTTTGACATCGGATCAACTGGATGACTTGCGCCTTGATCTTCAAAAAATTGTAGAAGGCCAAAAAAACGCCGGCCGTGTGATGATTTTGGAGGGAGATTTTAAATGGCAGGAAATGGGGCTTTCTCCAAAGGATCTTGATTTTATCGAAGGTAAATTATTGAGTGCTCGGGAAATTGCTCAGGCATTTAATGTGCCGCCGATGTTGGTTGGTGTTTCGGGCGATTCTACCTTTGCCAATTATAAGGAGGCACGGTTTCATTTGTGGGAGGATACGATTTTGCCTTTACTGGATTATCTTGCCGATGAGTTAAATCTCCGGTTAGGCAAGCAATTTGGAGAGGATTTGCGTTTATCTTATGACATCGATGCAATCCCGGCCTTAGCGCCTCGCCGTGAAGAGGCTTGGGCAAAAGTTGCAAAAGCTGATTTCTTGACATTGAATGAAAAGCGTAAGGCTGTTGGATATGGGCCTGTGGAAAATGGTGATTTTGTGCCCGGTATTACTAAAATAGGAGCCTAAAAACGATGACAATAGAACACAAAAAATCTTTTATAAAAATGAATTTTGATCTTGAAACAAAATCTCGGGGGCAAGCTCTATTTAAGGGGTATGCAAGTATTTTTGATGAAGTGGACTCGCAAAATGATCGTGTTGTGCGGGGGGCTTTTCAAAAGAGTTTACAAGCGGCAGCTAAGGCCGGGCAACTGCCGAAAATGTTGTGGCAACACAATGAAAAAGAACTTATTGGTCTTTGGACGACAATTAGAGAAGATGCCAAAGGTCTTTATGTTGAAGGTAAGTTATTAACCGATGTGGCGAAGGCGAAAGAAGCCCAAGCCCTTATTCAAGAAAAAGCTCTTGACGGGCTCTCTATCGGATATATCGTCAAGCAAGCTTTGCGGGGAAAGGAAAGAGGAGCAGTTCGTTTACTAACAGAAGTGGAACTCCTTGAAATTTCTCTGGTCACCTTTCCGGCCAATGCCGGGGCTCGTATTTCGGTTTAAAATCTTTTAAATCGGAAAAAAGCGTCGAAAGCCTTCGACGCTATTAACAAAAGAAGGAAAAAAACATGACAACCTCTGTTGCAAAAACGGTGGATACTCTTGTGCAAGCTTTTCAAGAGTACAAATCAGAAAATGATAGGCGTTTTGAAAAACTTGATCAGGGAATCGGTGAAAAATCATCCCGACAAGAAAAATATGAAATTGCAAAAAACAGGCCTCAAATGACATCTTATGAAGGAGATATAAATATGGAAATAACAGAATATAAAACGGCTTTTACGTCTTATGTGCGCCGTGGGGAAGAATCTTCCTTACAAGCGCTCGAGAAAAAAAGCCTTTCAACCTTAGCAGATAGCGACGGCGGATATATGATTCCTCAGACTCTTGTTGCGAAGCTTGAGAAAGATTTATCAGACGTGAGCATTGTGCGTCGCCTCTCTAATGTCATGCAAGTCTCTTCTAGTTCAGTAGATTTATTGCTCAACAAAACAGGTGCTGCGGCAGGATGGACCGGTGAACAAGATGACCGTGATGTAACGGATTCACCTCAAGTCCAAAAGCTGGTTGTACCCGTTCATGAAATGTACGCAAAACCTCGGGCGACACAAAAATTGCTGGATGACGCGAGTATCAATGTTGAACAGTGGTTGTCCGATTCTATTGCTCACCGTTTGGCCGCCCTTGAAAATAGGGCGTTCCTTTATGGAGACGGGGATAAAAAGCCAACGGGTATCTTGTCTTATGAAACGGCGGAGGAAGCGTCTTGGGGACATTTTGCGCATGTGGATTATGATAACGCAAACCTTATTGATAATTTGGTCGATATGTTTGCCGGCATCAAAGGCGAATACCTTAACGGAGCTGCATGGCTTATGTCACGCGCAACCCTTGCTATTGTTCGCAAATTAAAGGATCAAGACGGTCGTCATATTTGGCAACCTAGCCTTGATGCAGCAGCTCCGTCAACGCTTCTCGGATATAAGGTTGAGATCTGTGACGAACTTCCGGCCTTAGGAACCAACGGCTCCGGTGTTTCCGTTATTTTCGGTAATTTTAATAGAGCCTACCAAATTGTGGATCGCCAAGGAGCAACTGTTTTGCGCGATCCTTATTCTGCAAAACCATATGTTGAATTCTATACAACAAAACGCGTCGGCGGAAATGTGGTGAATTTTGAGTCTCTTGTGATGTTAAAAAATCCTGAAGAATAAGGTAAAGGGGGGGCAGAGATTTTTTAGGCATTTCTATTTTTTTAGGATAACTTTTGTTTCTCTGCCCTTTTTTAAAAAAGATTTAATAATCCGGTAACGTTTCACCGTTATTTTAGCATTGATATACAAATAGGAGAGCTTTGATGGCCCTTAAGAAAATAGCAGTTTTGGGGGAAGAGCCCATTGGCCTTGAGCTTGCAAAAGCTTATCTGCGCGTGGAGCACGATAATGAAGACGGCTTGATTGAGAGCTTTATTTCAACAGCGCGTGCATCCGTAGAGGCTTATACATCACGGGCGCTCATTAAGCAAAAATGGCAACTTACCCTTAATGCAGGTTATGCCGTTGCTCGTAGTGATGAGGCGTATCTGACAGGCCGTAAAAGCAGAGGGGAGCAGGGTATAGAATTGCCGAGATCTCCCTTTGTAGAGTTATGTTCCGACCCCGTTTTACATACTGAATACGGAGAGAAAAGCCTAAAAGATTTTAGAGTAGATACGGCTGCTCGAGCAGCTCATATCCATTTTGGCCCTTCTGCACAATCCTTGCTTCACGGGACGGGAAGTATTCAAATTGAGTTTATTGCAGGCTATGATGACGGAAAATTGCCCGAGCCTTTAAAGCAGGGCGTGCTTATGGTTTTGGCTCAACTTTATGAGAATAGAATAGCCGTGAATGATAATCCGGGTATGACGGGAGAGTTTCATCAAGGAATACTAACCCTCATAAAACCCTATCAAGTCAAACGTTTAGCCTAAAGGACTTGTTTTTTAAGGCCTTAAAAGCTTTGTGAGATAGTTTTACAACCTCCTTTAATGAGATTTATATCATGAAACCAAGTTTTACAGAACTGCGGGAGCATTTGCTCGTGCAAAAAAAAGTTGCCCGAGATGATGGTTTTGGGGGATTAAAAGAACTCTGGGAAGAGCATCCGCCTTTATGGGCAAAGGTTGATTTCGCGTCTTCTAAGGATATTACCACTCGCTCTTTGCGTAACGTATTAGGCAGTGGAGCGGTTCTTCGGAAATCTCTTTATCGTGTGACCTTGCGCCATAATAAAGCACTACCGGAACAGTTGCGTTTCAAGCGCGACGGTAAAATACTGCAGACCGTAAGTTGTCCGATCCATGAAAGTGAAAACACAGGATATACAACGCTTTTTGCCGTTGAGTTATAGGAAGAAGTTATAATGGAAAAAGATGTTTTTAAAGCCTTAAAAGAGGCATTTAGTGTGAATGATCTATTGCAACACCTAACACTATGGAGTTTTTTTATTGAAGAAGCTATAAAGCCTTTTATTGTTTTTCAAGGGGAGAGTTTTGGGGAAAATACCGCCCTTATTCATTTGGTTATTGAAAGCGATTACAAGGGACTTGCAGAAAGTTCGATTCTTAAAAAGGAAATAAAAAGCGTTTTGTCTTCATCATCCCTTGCGTATGAAGACCTCTGTTATTCCTTTAAAGAAGAACACGGAAACCAAAAAAATAATGCCTTAACATTTCGAGTTAAGCGTTTCAAAACAGGAGTATAAAATATGACGCAATTTAAAAAAACATTACGTGAAGTCCGCGATGAAAATTTCTTTAAAGAACCTGAAGAAATTCCCACTTTAGGGGATATGACTCTTAGTTCTTATGAACAAGATGAACTGCTGGGAGAGCTTTTAGGGAATCAACTGCGTCGACGGGCTATGAGTACTTATGCCCCGAAACCCCATTGGGCTCTTTTTTTGTAGGAGTAAATCATGTTGCAAGAATCAGATCTAAAAATTAAAGGTGTCGGTTTTCCGCCTCTCTCTTGCAGAGATGCGACGCAAGTGTTGACACCTATTCGGCATGGTGAGATGCGCCGCAGTGTGAACGGAGAACTTTGCTATGTTGGGACGGCTCGCCATCATAAATACCGAAGCCACGTTATCTGTTCCGATCAAAATTTACCGGGCATCCAACAGGTTTGGGTGGGGGCTATTGTGGAGGTGGATTGTATCTCTCCTTTATGGGAAACATTTCTCTTACAGAATGAGGAAACGACTCAACACTTATCACGTCCTAGTGTTGCAGGCTCTCTTTTGGTAAAGTACGCCGACAATAGCCCCGTGGATTTTCGGTGGAATGACGGTATTTTAACTCTGCCGACGGGAGAAGGAAAAACGGTTATCGTATCTTATCGCCCGTGCCTTAAAATGCGGATCACGTCCTTTGATTTTAAAGAAAGTGAGTGGCAGGAAGGCCGATCTTGGCGTTTAGGATTGGAAGAAATTTAGAAAGAGTTGCAAAAGGGGAGCCTTTTGCAACTCGTTGTTTTAAGATTTCTTCTTTTTGTTTTGATGGATTTCGTAATAGGCAATAGAAGCAGTTGCACAAATAATGATGCCTGCGCCAAGGAAAGTCCAAGAATTTGGAATTTCGCTATAAAAAATAAATCCGAAAATGCCTGCAAAAAAGAGCTCTGTGTAACGGTAGGGTGCGAGAGCCGAAACATCCGTTGCAGAAAAAGCTTTGAGCAAGAAAAAGAGGATAAGGTTTCCGCCCGCTCCCAAGACAAAGAGAAGTCCAAATTCTTTTAGAGTCGGCATTTCAAAAGCTAGTTTTGCAGGGAAAAAAGCAAAAATAGCTGTGCCCAGAGCAATATAAAAAAGCATGGAAAGGTTCGATTCTTTTAAGACATATTTTTTGTTTACGATATCGCTCATGGCAAATAAGAGAGCTGCAAACATCAAGTACCATGTCCCGTTGTTAAGTGTGAAGAGAGACTCAAAGAAGTTTGCATCATTTGAAGATCCGTAAATCACTGTGAAAATACCGCCAAATCCGACAAGGGTGGCAAGGGTTCTTTGCCAGCCGACACGCTCCTTAAGGAAAACGGCGGCCATGGGCAAAACAAAAATAGGAACCGTTAGGGCAAAGGTACTCATAACGGCAAGAGGCACAAGTTTAACAGCAGCAGCCCAAGCAAAAATAGCGCCGAAAAGAAGCATCGCACGGATGGCATGGAGCATGGGACGCTCCGTTTTAAAGGCTGTTTTCGCATTGGCCAGCATAAAAGGCAGTAAGGTAATTACTGCGAAAAAATAGCGAAAGAAAGTCACTTCCTGAGCGGGGAGCCTTGAAGATTCCCGCATAAGAATATCGTTAAGATTACTGGTTAAAGCAACAAGAGTGATCCAAAAAACCCCTTGAAGATACCCTTTGCGAAAGAACCATAATTTTTGGGGTTGTTCTAGGGACATTGAAGGGGAGGCGGTTGTTGTAGCCGTCATGGTAACTCCTAAAAAGAATCCTTTTTCTGAAAGAGAAATAGGAATCAAAACATATATTTAACAAATAAAGGAACGATACATTTTTCCGGGAAAAAAGTCCAGTAAAAACGAGAGGTTTTAAATGAAATATTATTTTTCTTGGGTTAACGAAGAGAGTGTTTTCTCGGTTGAAACTCACCTGCATGAGGATGAAAAAATATTTTCCTTGCAAATTATAGAAGAGGAGGGAAGTGTTCCCCATGCTCGCATTACCCTCGAAAATTTTAAGGGTAAAAAAGAAGGCATAGACCTCTTTGAAGCTAATGAGCGATCTTATTGCTTCATTTCTGTTGAAACAACTTCAGGGGAGGTAAGTTTATTGTTTCGAGGACGTTTAGTTAATTGCCCGACTCGTTTAAGCGGCGAACTGATAACACTAGACTTTATTGCTTTGTCGAAAACGAGAGAAGAAAATTATGATCTTCTTTTGAAAAATCTTAAAAAAGCACCAACATGGGATGAGCTTTTTCTTCCTTTTTCTCAACGAGAAAACCCGAGCATAGAAGATTTATTGGCAAGTCAGAATGCCTTGCCCTATTGGGATCGAACATCCCATAACGTTGCATTGAGCAATCTGATAGAAGGGCGTCACCAAGGAGATATCGGAGGGCGCTATTATCGCGATTCTCTAAATTTATCTTTAAAAAGAAGTCCTCTTGAAGAAATCGAGGTACACCTTCATGCCAAATGGATCCAACGCTTTGAAGGTTCCACAAAACTTGACCGTTTGCTGCAAAAAGACCTGCCGGAGGGAGTCATCCAAACTTATTCGGGTTTTGACCTTGAAAAACAGTGGTGGCGCGCCGATCAGCACTTTCAGCCCCATGGCTATCGTGTGGCTGAAACATCATTGATTTCTTTCCCAAAGCTCGAGCGTATTGACGGTTTCTGGGTCTCGCCCGATGATCCCCTTTTTCAAAAGAAAAGAACAAAAGGTCGTTTGGAAACGAAAGACCCGCAAAAAGTGCGCTTTAAATGTAAGGCGTATAGGCCTTCTTTAAAGCTTGCGTGGCGTTATGTTCAACCGCGCCATGAAGAGGTCGTATTTAAACTTAAACACGATTGTCAAAAGTTGGCTTATAAACCCTCTAAACGAAAAGTACTTAACCTAACAGTCTATGATCTCGTTGCGGGAGAACAATTAGCCCATTGGGGGCCTGACCTTTATTACAAGCGTGAAGAGCGTATTGATCACCACGGAAATATTTATCAAGCACGACGCTCTCATCGATCAAGCGCACAATTTCAAGATGATGTTGAGGAATGGGAAACACTAGGGTCTTCAAAAAATTATCCCCTTCTGCAACATCGGGGAACTTTCTTTAAAACGGATCGAGGACGTAAAGTTGTTGAACAAGCCTTAGATCGTGCAAAAGCTTATTTATGTTCGGGTTCACGGTGTATTGATATTTCTTTTATTTGTTCCCTTGAAGAAGCTTTGAAATGGTCTTGTGATCATTCAATTACAATGACAGATGAACGTTTACCCGGAGGAAAGGCTAAGGGAAAAATCAAGCAGTTGACCTTTGAAGTGATAGGCGAAACAGGACGAATGCGCGCTTATGTGACTCTTGGTTGCTGTGTCGGGACAGGGGCAGAGACTCTTGTCGAGGCTGCAGATGACAATGAAGGTTATGGGATGACGGGGGTTTTGGAAGAAAGGCTTCCGTCTCAATACACAAAAACACAGGGAGGTGTTTTTTATCGCTACGGCTCTATGGACGGCGTAGAAAGAGGAATTCTTTATCCGGCTTTTTTAGGAGCCGCTGATTTGTTGCGTGAGGTTTCTGTTTCCCATGATGCAAAAGAACAAGGAGAAATTCTTCGCGCCAACCAATACCCTAATTCTCATAATATCCTTGAAAAATTTAAGGGATACGGAACAAAAGTACAGCTGCGTTTGGAAGATTTGAGGGGTCGCCGTTTAGAGAAAACAACTCTTTCTCTTGATATTCTAAATCCTTGGTCGGCGCCCAAACAAATTAATCTTGGAGATCATTAAAATGTCTTTTGAACAATACTTAACGGCTCTTTTACCCCATCAAGATCCTCTCAATGACTCTTGCGCGGATGTTGCTGACTTAAACACTCAAGAAGCCGTCTTGGCGACGCATTCGAATCAAGGTGCTCCGACTAAGGTTGATCTTGAGGAATACCGATTACCTTTGGAGATATCTCTTGCGGTAACCTTAAGTCCTCAAAAACTTATAGAGGTGAAGGGAGATTATTCTTTTTCGTTTATGTCAAGAGGCGTTGCCTTTGCAACGGTTACCTGTGCAGAACTTGCCGGAGGATTAGCATCGGATTGTTGTACTGCCATTGATTTCCTTTGGCAAGGAGAGGGGAGCCAAAAAACAGAAAACGGTTTAGTTGAACCTTTGTGTGAGGAATTACAATCTTGTCAACAGGGACGTTTTTATAGCAAAGCTTTTACCCTTCCCCCGGGTGATTCTTTTTTATCTAAAGAAATTTATAACGAAGGGGTGTGGCTTTATGAGTGCCCTCTTTGGGAGGCTGCCAAACATGAAGAACACCCTGTCATTCCTTTTGGGGGCTTTTTTCATAAGGGATTGGATCTTGATATGATGATGCCGATGTATGCATTTTTGAGTGCGGTCGGCGAGAAAACAGAAGTCGTTATAAAGGGGCAAAGTTATTGGCAACGTGCCGGCGTTTACCCGGGGCGTCGAGGCAAAATTGCCGATCGCTATTATAGTATGGTGCCTCCGGATGCGCCACTTGTCCAAACCTCTCTTGCACAAGATATACGCGGTGGAAAGATTCATTTTGGCACGTCCGAGGCTCTTTATGTTTCTTATGATTATGATTTTATCGATCCGGAAACGAACACAATTTTGCTTCACCTAAAACAAGGATAATTTAATATGGCTATAACCTATAGAAATCTTAAGGGTTCTCCCTTAAGTGCCGATGAACTCGATCAAAATTTCAAAGAACTCCACGAAAGACTCGAAAAACTTGAAGAATATGTCTTGACTCTTCATCAAGGGGGCGTAGCGCAGATTACCCAACAAGGCGCCGATATTATTTTTGAATCGGCCTTTGGAGACGTTCTGGGACGTATCAGCTTGCCGTCTTTATGTTTTAGGCCTCGAGGATTGTGGGTTGCTCAAAGAGATTACCTTTTTTACGATCTTTGTCTTTTGGAAGGGAAAACCTATTGTTGCAAAACGCCTCATAAAAGCGGTGAGGTTTTTGTGGAGGATTCGGCTAAGTGGGAGCTTATTTTTGCAGCTGAATAATAAATCAAACGGGGAGAAAAACATGAATACGACAAAACATACCGAACATGATATTGATATATTGGCGCGGACAATTTATGGGGAAGCACGAGGAGAGTATTTTCGAAATGACGGCGGAATAGCCTCACTTATTTGTGTGGCTAACGTTATTGTGAACCGTGCCAAACAACCTAAACGTTACGGAGAGACTCTTGCGAAGGTTTGTAAGCGTCCTTATCAGTTTTCTTGTTGGAATAGAAATGACCCTAATTGCGTTATTATTTCTAGGGTTCAACAAGGAGACGATAAAATTTTTGACCTCTGTTTGAATGTTGCCGAAAATGTTTTAAAGGAACAATGGCCGGATTTGACAGAAGGATCCAACCACTATCACGCGTCTTGGATGAAGGTATATCCCGCATGGTCGATTGATCGTGTGCCGACAAAGCGTATAGGGCAGCACTTATTCTACACTTTATAAAGGGAATATATGATATGAGTTTGTCTCTTATGAGCTTGGCGTCGGCACTGGCCGATTTAGTTCCGGGAATGACCAAGTGGTTTTCTAACGACCCCAAAAAATCAAAACATAACCATGAGATCGCCAAAAAAGTCATTGATATTGCAAAAAAAGTCACAGGATCCGGAGATGCAAATCATGCGCTGCGACTCTTAGAGTCCGACCCCGAGGCCTTATTTAATTTTCAAAGGGAAATTCAAGATATGGAGCGCGATCTTGAACGTGCTTATCTTCAAGACCGTCAAGATGCACGTTATCGAGATATGGCTTTTGTTGTGAATAAAAAATCAAACACGCGAGCCGATATTATGGTTATTGCCGCAGCCGTTGGCCTGCTTTCCTGCCTGATTTCCCTTGCTCTTTTTAGGAGTAATCTTCCGGGAGAAGCTGTCGGTATTATTTCAACTATTGCCGGTATTTTCGGTTCGTGTCTTAAGGATGCCTATTCCTTTGAATTCGGTTCTTCTCGAGGCAGCAAAGTAAAAGATCTGGCCGGTTTTATGCGAGAGTAGGATTTTTTTCCACTTTCTTTAATAGAATTTTAACCATACGAGCGGCATCCTATAGGGGTAAAGTTATTATAAGGAATGAGATCTTATGGAAGATTGGCGCCCCCCTATTTTAGAGTCCGAACGTCTTTATTTACGAGCCATTGAAGAATCAGACGATGAATCCATTTATGCATATGCTTGCAATGAGGACGTTGCAATGTTCACGTCTTGGTATGCCCATGAATCTATTGAAGATACGAGAGATTTTATTCGAAACTATATTCTGGCGGGGTATGCTAGTGGAATCCCCGAGCCTTGGGGGATTACCCTTAAGGAAAATCCGGAGATGGTTATCGGGACGGTCGGTTTGACATGGAGTTCCAAATCTAACCATATTATGCGTTTTCACTATTGTTTATCCGATACGTATTGGGGGCAAGGTATTATTCCCGAAGCGGGGCAATGTCTTCTTGATTATGCCTTCGAAATTTATAAGCCTAAACGCATTCATGCTTATTGCACGACAAAGAATAAAAGTTCTGCAAAAGCCCTTGAAAAAATAGGATTTCTTTTTGAAGGCACAACCCGAGCCGCTCTTTACAGCAAGGGAGAGTATCGAGATACCCTTAATTACGGTTTACTTGATTCTGATTGGGAAGCATACAAAGAGAAACAAGTTCAAAAAGCCGGATAATTTTTCAGTATCTTTTGTAACTGAGAAAGGAAGAAAGGGCAGAAATGCCCTTTTTTATTGAGAAATGATCGTTACATTTTCTTGAGATTTTATGAGGCGTTCAGCCAATTTAGAAGGCTCTTTTTCGATAACAATAATAGGAGAGACTCCCTTGGACCAAACGGGTAGGTCATGGGTGCTGTTACCGGCATAGATAAATTTCCCTTCTCCAAATTTCTTTACAAGGCATTTTGCTTTTTCAGCACTTCTTAAATTAATTTTTCCTTCACTGGCAATAATCGTTTCAGTAGAAAAATAGTCTTGGCACAGGGGGGCATTGGCAACTGCCTTTGCGAACTTTATATCCGTTGCACTGACAAGAAATATCTTTCTGCCGGCTTTTGCTTCTTCTTTTATGAGTTGAAGCATAGAGGGGATGATTGTCCAATCATCCGAGGTGAGAGTAATATGTTGTGCAAGTTTTTCCTTCATATAAGCATGACGTTTATAAAGAAACCAAATGCCGATTTGAAGCCATTTGAAAGGATTCCATCCGCCATATTTCAGGGCAGCCATTTGTGTCGTATCTTCTTTGATTAGCGTACCGTCTAAGTCGATACACAGGGGAATCGAGATATCGTCAGAAATCATGTTAGCTCCCTAGTTTAAGTTTCATTTTATGTTATCTTATACCAAGTCTCATAATTAAAGTCAGCAGTTTATATTCCATGGAAAATCCTTCAAAAAATATAACAGAATCAGCAACTTCTAAAACCTCCGGCCAAGGCACAGCTCGGACAAGCGGAAAGCATATCTACCTTATTGACGGGTCCGGGTTTATTTTTCGAGCGTACCATGCTTTGCCGCCGCTGACACGGGGAGACGGCACCCCGGTTGGTGCTGTTTTGGGATTTTGTAATATTATTTTAAAGCTTTTAGATGCAAACAACATCGATAATATGGCAGTGGTTTTTGATAGTGCTCGAGGAAATTATCGTCATGATATTTATCCCGATTACAAAGCCAACCGCTCGGAAACGCCCGAAGATTTAATCCCGCAATTTCCTTTGTTTCGAGAAGCTTGCGAGGCTTTTAATTTGCCTCAAATAGAGCTTCTTGGATATGAGGCAGACGACATTATCGCTACCTATGCAAAACAAGCCGTAGAACAAGGAAATGACGTTACTATTGTCAGTTCCGATAAGGACTTAATGCAACTTGTCAATGACAAAGTTCGCCTCATGGATCCGATGAAAAATACCTTTATCGGGTATGACGAGGTGAAGACGAAATTCGGCGTGCATCCTGATAAAGTTGTTGATATTCAGGCTCTTGCAGGAGATGCCTCGGATAATATTCCCGGAGTTCCCGGTATCGGCGTTAAAACGGCAGCCCTTTTGATTAATGAATTTGGTGACCTTGATAGGCTTTTAGAGCTGGCTCATACCGTCAAACAACCCAAGCGTCGGGAAAGTTTAATTAAGTATGCCGATGATGCGCGAATGTCAAGGGAGCTGGTAACGTTGGCAACGGATGCGCCCTTGGAATTGCGTTTGCAGGATTTGGTTTTGCATCAACCCGACTCGGAAAAACTCCATAAGTTTTTAATTGAACAAGGTTTTAATACCCTTATTGGGCGCCTCTTAAAACGTGGCCTTATTCGGCCTCCGGCAGGGGAAAAAGTGCCTTCTCAAACAGAAACTTCTTTGATTGCCTATCTCCAAAAAGCGCCTCAAGACTATACCTTAATTCAAGATTTAGAAACATTGAAACGATGGATTTTTCAAGCTAGGGATGCAGGTATCGTAGCCTTTGATACGGAGACAACGGCCTTAAATCCGACAAAAGCCGATTTGGTTGGTTTTTCCTTAAGTTACGAAATCGGTAAGGCCTGTTATGTTCCGTTGGCTCATCGGCGTGATAGAGAAACTCCCTGCGAAGGACAAGTCGACCTCCAAGAGGTGCTCGGCCTTTTAAAGGATTTATTGCAAAATCCGGCGGTAAAAGTTGTGGGGCAAAACCTCAAATATGATATGCGAATTATGTTGAATTACGGCATCGAGATTGCCTCTTATGAAGACACTATGGTTATGTCCTATTGCTGTGACGGCGTTACCCGCGGCCACGGATTGGACGAGTTGGCTTTGACTTATTTTGATCATGAGATGTTGAAATTTAAAGACCTTATGGAGGAGATTAAGAAAGAGAGCGCTTCTAAGGATGTGAATTTTTCTAATGTTGAATTGAGTAAAGCAACAGCCTATGCCGCTGAAGATGCCGATTATACTTTTCGGTTGTTCCACCTTTTGCGTCAGCGTCTTTTAGAGAAAAAAGCCCATACTGTTTATTACACCGTGGATTTACCCATGGTTAAAGTTTTAGCTCTTATGGAGCATAAGGGCGTCTTGGTTGATCCTCGGATTTTAAGCAAGATGAGTACCGATTTTGCACAACATATTGAGCGTTTATCCTGCGAAATTTATACGCTTGCGGGTCGTGAATTTAACATTGCCTCCCCCAAACAGTTGGGGGAAGTTCTCTTTGATGAGATGGGACTCACCGGCGGTAAAAAAAGCAAAACGGGCGCCTTCTCCACGGGCGTTGATGTCTTGGATAAGTTAGCCGAGGAAGGACATGGAATAGCAGAAAAAGTTCTTGAATGGCGCCATTATTCAAAGCTGAAAAGTACCTATTGTGATGCTTTACCCCATGAAATTTCCACAGAATCAGGGCGAGTTCATACCACTTACGGGTTGACGGTAACCTCAACGGGACGCTTATCGTCTTCTGATCCGAACTTGCAAAATATCCCCATCCGAACAGAAGAAGGTCGGCAAATTCGTCAAGCCTTCACGGCACAAAAGGGGTACAAACTTGTGTCCTTGGATTACTCGCAAATTGAGCTGCGGCTATTGGCGCATATGGCAGATATGGACTCCCTTAAAAAAGCTTTTAAAGAGGGACGAGATATTCATGCAGCCACGGCTTCTGATATTTTTTCTATCCCTTTGGATGAGGTTACTTCAGAGGTGAGGCGTTCTGCAAAAGCAATTAATTTTGGAATTATTTACGGCATTAGCGCCTTTGGTTTAGCGCGCCAACTGAACATATCTCGCCAAGAAGCGGCAAAACATATCGAGACATATTACGAGCGCTATCCCGGGATTCGCCGCTATATGGAAAAGCAAAAAAATATCGCCCGAGAACAAGGTTATATTGAAACCATTTTGGGACGTCATTGTTATATCAAAGGCCTTCATGATACAAACCCTATGCGTCGTGCTTTTGCCGAACGTCAGGCAACTAACGCTCCGCTTCAAGGGTCTTCGGCGGATATTATTAAGCGGGCGATGAACGGTCTTTCAGGTCTTTTAGCCCCTTATAATGCATCTGAAAAAGAGAGTTCTTTTGAAGAGGTTTTTCCTCAGTATAGAGGGGATGCGGTGACAAAAGAATCTGCTAAAAGTATTCCTCAACTTGATTTTTTTGATCTTCCCGAAGGCGTTAGTTTAGGAATGCCGAAAGAAGAAAAAAAGACTCTTCGAGAGCCCGGAACCATTACTTTGACTCAATCTACGTGTCCTATTGTCGGTCCTTACGGGTGCAATCAAAAGAGCCTTACCGGAGAAGCTGCAGGGCTTTTATTGCAAGTGCACGACGAACTGATTTTTGAAATTAAGGAAGAATTGGTTGAGGAGCTTTCTCCTAAAATTCAACACCTTATGGAAAAAGTTATTTATCTTAATGTGCCGTTAGTTGTTGATGTCGTGATAGGAAATAATTGGGACGAGGCGCATTAGAGTTCGCCTTGATATCCTTTTCAATAACTATGTATTACATGTGCTTTAGGCTTTTGCGAAGATAATCATAGCCCGTAATAAGGGTCAAGATGCCTGCAAGCCAAAAGCAATACAGGCCGACGGTTTCAAAGGGGAAAACGGGCAGGGCATCGCCTACAATTAAAAAGCCGATACCAAACATTTGAACGGTTGTTTTCCACTTTGATAAGCGCGTGACAGGAAGGGAAATATTCAAAGTAGAGAGGTGTTCTCTTAATCCTGAAACTAAAATTTCACGACATAAAATAATCACCGCCGGAATCAGCGTTAGTCCGTTAATGCGATTAAATCCGGCGAGCATAATTAAAGCGGCTGCGATAATAAGCTTATCGGCTAAGGGATCCAGAAAACGCCCGACGTCACTTTCTTGTTGGGTGGCTCTGGCGACAACGCCGTCAAAATAATCAGTGAGGCAGGCAATTAAAAACAGAATAGAAGCCGTTATAAAACTAAAGGGAGCCTCAATATAAAAAAGCCCGATTAAAACGGGAATAAGCGCAATACGTATTAAGGTAAGGATGTTGGCGATGTTTTTAATTTTAAACACTGTAGTTCCTGTTTTTTAACGTGAAGGGAAACCCTATTGATAATAGCTAAGTTTAACTGGAATGAAGAGAAAGATAAACCTTTTTTGCAAGGTTTTTGCTAATACCTTCAACATTTTGTATGTCTTCGATACTTGCTGATTTGACGGCTACTGCTGATCCAAAGTGTTGCAACAACGCACGTTTGCGCGCAGCGCCGATTCCGGAAATAGTGTCTAAAAGAGACTTTTGCAAACCCTTCGTGCGCTTTGCGCGGTGAAAGGTGACGGCAAATCGGTGTGCTTCATCTCGCAGGCGTTGCAAGTAATGAAGAGTCTCAAGGTGTTGGCTCAGTTTGAACCCTTGAGGTGATTTTTTTGTAAAAAAAGTTTCTTTTCCGGCGTTACGATCCGGTCCTTTGGCAATAGCGAGGAGGGGGATATCGATATTAAAGTCATCGAAGACTTTTTGAGCTGCACTTAATTGGCCTTTACCGCCGTCAATGATAACAAGATCCGGGAAGGGGGATCGTTCTTTATCTTTTGTAAGGGAGCCTTGAAAACGCCGTTTTAGAACCTCTGCCATCATGCCAAAGTCATCCCCGGGCGTTATTTCTGCGGATTTAATAGTAAATTTTCGATAGTGCTTTTTCTCAAACCCCTGCATTCCCGAAACAATCATAGAGCCAATGGCATTTGTGCCTTGAATATGGCTGTTATCATAGACTTCGATGCGTTTGAGTGGGCGGGAAAGGTCAAGGATGTCCGATAGGTTTTCAAGATACTCTTGTTCTTTTTTCTTAGAAATGAGTTGCCGTTGCAAAGACTCGACGGCATTTTTAAAGGCTGTTTCAAGAACAGTTCTTTTCGTTCCTCTTTGAGGGGCGGCAAGGGTGATTTTGTGAGGTTGGTTTTGCTGAAGGGCCTTTTGTAAAAGCGGATCCTCTAGGGAAAAATTTGTAAAAATATAAGGCGGAATTTCTTTTCCTGCATAAAACTGGAGGAGAAAAGCTTCAAAAATATCTTCCTTTGATTCTTCGACGGTTCCTTGGAGAAAAAAGCTATGCGTACCGTAATTACTGCCGTTTCGGTAGAAGAATCCTTGAATGCACGTCTGTTCGTTGAGTGTTGCCAGAGCAAAAAAATCAGCATTTTTAAGATCTGTGATATTGACCGTTTGATGGGATTGCAGTTTTGTAAGAGCTTTTATTTGATCCCGAATCAGGGCTGCGCGTTCATAGTTGTGCCGAGCACTTTCTTTTAACATAGAGGCTGTTAAACTTTTTTGAACCTTTTGTGTTTTACCCGTAAGAATGGTTTTGACTTGTGAAACAGACTGTTGATAGGCTGTTTCGGCGATTTTAGAAACGCAAGGGGCGCTGCACCGTTTAATGTGGTATTGCAGGCACGGTCGTGTTCGAGCCTTGAAATAAGAGTCGGTACAAGATCGTATTTTAAAGGTTTTTTGGAGGGTGATAATCACGTCATCAATGGCTCCGGATGAAACAAAGGGACCAAAAAAATCCCCTCCTTCTTTGCGATCTCCCCTGTATTTTGAGAGTCGTGGCCAAGGATGATCAGAGAGATGAATGTAGGCAAAAAATTTATCGTCTTTGAGACGCATATTATAAGGGGGATCGTATTGCTTTATAAGGTTAGCTTCCAGTAATAAAGCTTCAACTTCCGAAGGTGTGATAACAAACTCCATGCGAGCGGTTTCGGAAATCATTCGTTGAAGGCGAAGGGGAAGTTTATCGGGAAGGGTGTAATTATTTACTCGTTTTTTTAAGCTGAGGGCTTTCCCGACATAGAGTACTTTTTGTTTTGAATTAAGCATTCGATAAACCCCCGGTTTATCGGGCAGGGTTTTGATATAGCTTTTAATGGCTTGAACACCGGTCTCTAAAAGAGAAGAGGAATTTATTTTCATCATGGCGTATTGTAACAGGAAAGTTTTACGGAAGGAAACTTAGGCTGCGCTTTGTCCCTTGCTTTTTTTGTTGCCGTTATATTCATCGGCACTATTTTGGCGTGTATTGCGAGGGAGAACAAGGGTAAATTTTGTGCCGACACCGGTCTTACTCGTGACGATGATTTTACCGCCTAGAATTTCAGAGAATTTTTTCGTAATGGTAAGGCCGAGTCCCGTACCGCCGAAATTACGCGTGGTTGAGCTATCGGCTTGGGAAAAAGGTTGGAAAAGTTTCGCCATTTGCTCATCTGTAATGCCGATTCCCGAATCGGAAATAACAAAGGAAACAAATTCTCTGTTGCCTTTTGAAGAGGCTTTAACATCAATGGTGACCGTTCCGTCTTTTGTGAATTTACAGGCATTGCTGAGAAGGTTAAAAAGCATCTGACGTAGTTTTGTAAGGTCAGAGTACATTTCTCCAATATCATCGGGAAGGTTAAGGATGACTTTATTGTTATTCTTTTTAGCAGCGGGATAGATAATATCCAATATTGCTTTTGAAATCTCTTTGATGTCAAAGGTTTCAAGGTGAACCGTCATTTTTCCGGCCTCGAGCTTTGAAACATCCAAGATATCATTAATGATAGATAAAAGGTGGCGACCCGAGTTGTTAATTTTTGTAAGATCTCCCACAATCATGTCATCTTCATTTTCTTGGGCATCTTCTAAAAGCATATCGCTATAGCCGATAATAGCATTAAGCGGCGTTCTAAGTTCATGGCTCATCGTGGCAAGGAAGGTTGATTTTGTTTGATTGGCAGCTTCTGCCGCTTTAACGGCTTCGGAAAGTTGCTTTTCCCGACGGGCTTCATTAGACATATCTTTTGCAAAGACGTAAAAACCTGTCATTTTCTTTGTAAGATCATCAGAATAGGCAGGTACAATCACAAGAGAAAGGTAAATGGTCTTTCCCTCCAAGGTGCAGGCTTCAACATTTAAAAGAGCACGATCTTTATCTTCAAAACCGTTGGCAATAAGAGCTCTGAGCTTTTCTTGATCACGGGAACTTAGAAGTTCAAAAAAACTTTTATATTGTAGTTCTTGAGCATTAGCATCCATAATGTCGCTATAGGCTTCATTAATACGTAAGTGGAACCCGTTTTCATTGATAAAGGCAACACCGTTAACGGCACTTTCAAGGGCATTAACAAGGTTGCGATACTCGGATTCTTTTTCTTTTTGGGCGGTAACATCAAAGAAATAGCCCATAAGATGCAGTTCTTGGGTATGGGGTAGACGGACAACTTTTGCTCGCTCATGCATCCAACGAATACTTCCGTTCTTATGAATCAGACGATAATCTAAAAAGTATTCGTGGTTGGGGTGCGGCTTAAGGCCGATGGTTTTTTCAACTTTCAAGATATCATCAGGATGGATAATTTCGATATAACGACGGGTATTATTAAGGAATTCAACGGGGTCGTAACCGGTAATTTCTTGAAATTGCTCACTCAAATAATCCATTCGCCAATTGCGTTTGGGGGTACAACTAAAAATAACGCCGGGGGCATTTTGAATGAGTGTGCGGTATTTTTGCTCTTGGTGAAAAAGATTAGTTGTCATTCGGTTTGCAAGATCAAGTGCCCGCTGGCGCATCGTTAGAACGGACCAGAAAAAAGCCGTAACCAACAGACTTATAATGAAAGCAATAAGTAAGACGGTGATAACAGAGCCCGGAAGGGTAAGCCTTCCTCCGTAAAGTGTGAGCCCCGGATAGTAATATCCCGTATGAATTTGAAAGGTTAATCCTGAAATTGTTTTGTGGAATGTTTGATTAAAAACGGTCAGCTTTTGAGATGATCGAGGCGTTATCGGAAAGTCTATGGGGTTTTCTTGATTAAGGGTAAGGGTTACCCGCAGCTTTTTAAAATCGGGGTTTGATTTTAAGACGTTTTGGAAAAGTTCCCGAATATAAATAGGCGTTGCTACCCATCCGTAAAAATTTTGTCGCCTTGAAAGAGGGGTATCTATCGGCATATTTGCATGATAAATAGGGGCATAAATAACAAAAACAGGTTTGAATTTCTCTTGGTCTTCTCCGTTTAGGTGTTTTACGGAGATCATTTTTGTTTTATTTTCATCTCGGGAATAATCTAACGCTTGGCGGGTAGATTTATATTGTCGAACATTCAAACCTTCCCCTGATTTGGAAACCCTAGAGGCAGCATATTGAATGATTCCTAACTCATCAAGGGTATAGTCTGCAGGAGAGATTACTTTTAAATTTCGAGAATTTTGTTTCCGGTCTTGTTCTAAAAAGGCTGCAATATCTTTTTTATAAACAGGTTTAATAACAGCAATGCTATGAATTCCGGGATAGCGCTTCGGGTATAAAATTTGCTGCGCATAGGGTGTCCATTGATTTAAAGTCATATCCGGAGACATTGAAAAAACGGCTTTTATACCATGAAGCATTGCAAAATAGCGATAAAAGGCGTTATCTAGTTGTGCATTGAAATTTGAGACCAACTGTTGGTTATAGTGACGCTCAAATTCATTATCTTTATAAACATGGTATGTAACGGTAAAAAGTGTAGTAATAAAACAGCTATATAAAACGCGACTTACATATTTTGAAATTTTAACATGGGAGTTGATATTCTCCGCATTCATTTTCTTTTCCAATTGGGTAAAGGTGTGGGAAAAGCGTTTGAATAGCTTTTGAATAACGGATGTTTCAATACTTTCTGTTGTTTCGCCTTTACCCAATGCAGAAAATCCCGGCTTTTTTTTGTTAACCTTCACCATATTATGATGGAAATGGTATATTTTATCTTAACAGAATTGGTAAAATTTTATAAATTAGCTGCTATAATAAAGTTTAAATTCTGCAGGACTCGGGCATTGGCTGACATAGTCAATTTCCTGCCTCTTGAGTTGTATATAGCTTTCAATTTGGTCTTTTGTAAAAACATTACCTTGGGTTAAAAAATCCGAGTCTTCTTTCAGAGATTCCATAGCTTGGTGCAAATTAGAGGACATTAAGAAATCTCCCTCAAGTTGTGAAATGTCTTTTTCATATAGGTTTTCTTCTAAGGCCTCCCCGGGGTCGATTTTATTTTTAATGCCGTCAATACCGGCCATTAACATAGCCGAAAGACAGAGGTAGGGGTTGGCTGTGGGGTCGGGAAAGCGCACTTCGATCCGTTTTGCTTTTTGGTTTGCGCTATAAGGAATTCGGATAGCTGCAGAACGGTTCCGAGCAGAATAAGCTCTATAAACAGGTGCTTCATATCCCGGGACAAGACGCTTATAACTGTTTGTTGTCGGATTGGTAAAGGCATTCAGAGCCCGAGCATGTTTTAAAATACCGCCTATATAATACAATGCCGTTTGGGAAAGATCATTATATCGGTCTCCGAGGAAGAGGGGGGTGTCTCCGTCCCAGAGGGATTGGTGAACATGCATTCCGGAGCCGTTGTCTCCTGAAACCGGTTTCGGCATAAAAGTTGCTGTTTTATCATGTTGATGGCAAATGTTGAGAATACCGTATTTAAAAAGTTGCAGGTTATCTGCTGTTGTCAAAAGGGTTGAGTAATCAAAGCCGAGTTCATGTTGGGCTGAGGCCACTTCATGGTGATGTTTGATGACGCCCATGCCCAAGTCTTTGAGAACGAGAAGCATGTCGGAACGCAAATCACTCAAGCGATCAACGGGGGCAACAGGGGCATACCCCGCTCCTTTATTAGGTCGATGGGAAAGGCCGTCGGTCAGCAGGTCGTGATTATTGAAAAAAGGGTTGGTTGGCGACGCGCATTCTTCAGAATGAAGGTTATAAAAGGCGTAGTTTTCATTAACATCGTAATTAACCCGATCGAAGACAAAAAATTCAGGCTCGGGTCCAAAATAGGCAGTTGTTCCAAGTCCTGATTCCACAAGGTATGCTTCTGCTTTTCCGGCAACGGTGCGAGGATCACGCTCGTAGCCTTTTTGTGTTGCGGGATCAAGAATATTACAGAAAACAATGAGTGTCGGATTCTTAGCAAAAGGGTCTGTCACAATGCGGCTTAGGTCGGGAATCATGATCATATCGGAGTCGTGAATAGGTTTCCAACCTGCAATGGAAGAGCCGTCAAAAGCAATGCCGTTTTCGAAAATATCGTTGCTCAATCCGTCAATATGAAAAGTCATGTGGTGCCAGACCCCCCGAGGGTCTGTAAAGCGGAAATCCACATCAATGATGCCTTGATCTTTAATTTGTTTGAAAAGGGCTTCGATTTGTCGGGAAGTTGGCTTGCGGATCATGATACTTAAGGCTCACTCTTTTTATTTTACAGTGAAATTTTAGGTTAGGAATTACCCTTTGAATAGAGGGGGAATTGTAACAAGATATTACAGAAGGACGTATAAAGCCTAAAGGCACTCTCTTTAAAGTGCGAAGAGGCCTCTTTTTCAATAGTCGCTTTCAACGATGCCAAAGGCATAATCTCGTAAGATAGGATAAAAGGAAGCTCGTTCCTCGCGTTTTTTCATGCAATATTCTTTAAAGTAGAGCATGAGTTTTTTTTCACGGTATGAAAATGCGCTTTCATCGGGAGGTTGACTTGAAAAAATTAAATGAATGCCGACGGCTCTTGTTTCATCTTCGGTGATGCCTTCTATAAGAGAGCCGAGCGCCTCGGCAAATCCCGGTTCAAGGTGAAAACGTCCTGTGAAAAACAGAGCTTTGCTAACAGGAACAAAGGAGGGGGGATTTTCTAAAGGGACATGGGCACATATAGGGCCGACACGATTAAGCGAAGAGGGGATATCCGAGAGGCTTAATTTTTCCGGGTCGGGTGTTTCGGTAAGGGTATTTCTTAATATCTCAAGGCACGTAGAGGATTTTGGGAGAGTGATTTGGGGAAGTTCTTTTCCCTCTAAGGCTTTAAGGTATTCGACAAAGCTTGAAATCATGAGTGTTGAATATTTTTTTCCTTGGTGTTTCTTGAAGATATAATAATTAATATGAGGCGTTGCCGGTTCTGTTGTTTTATGGGGCTCTACGGAAATCACCCCAAGAAAGTTGTTTTTACCGTCAAAAAATGAGTGGACGAATTCACCAAAAAATAAACCTTCCCCTTCCTCCTCCTCTTCCGGGGTTCTAAGGGCAACAGGGTGAAGAAGTTTGTAAGAAGCACACAAAGCAAAAGTACAATCTGTTGTTAAACGCTCTATAGGAGCCGTAAACCAGTCGGCAATATTATAATAAGGACCTTCTTGGGTTTTTGTTTCAGCATTAAAAACAAGGTATTCGTCAGGGGTAGCGGATCTCAAATAATGTCCGTCTTCACCACATGGAATGTGAGGGCAGAGCGCCTGCATCAAGACTGTCAAATTTTCTCGAATGTCTTCCGAGATAGAAAAAGCCTCTTTGTTATTTGAGGCAAAGCTGCTTTCGACAGTACAGAAAAAGAGTGTGAAAAAAAGGACGCCGAAGCGCTTTGTAGCTGACATGATATTCTCCCTGTTTAGTTTAATCTTACAAGTTAACGCAGTTCGGCACAAACATAAGTCGGCCTTAAAATCGAATCTTTCAAAAAGGCCAGAGCCTTTTTTTCTAAGGATTCTTGATCGCTATGGTGGGCATCAAGGCCGCTGAGAACTAAAATAGAGTCAATGCCAAAATCGAAGGCACCTTTAATATCTGTTCGCAAAGAATCTCCAATGGCCAGGGTGCGTTTTTTATCGGGGGTCGGAAATTTTTGCAAGGTGCTTTTATAAACGGAGTCAAAGGGTTTGCCGTGATAATGGACGAGGCCGCCCAAAGATTCATAATATTGGGCTAAGGTTCCGGCACATTGGTGAACTTGGTCACCTAAAATAACACCAAGATCCGGATTTACACAAACCATAGGTAGTTTCTTTTCAACAGCCTCCTTCAGGAGAGCCTCGTAGTCAGCGCTCGTTTGATTATCGCCCCGAGGAGGCTGTAGGTTTAAAATAAAAGAGGCATCGTTGAGGTCTCCGACCCTTTCCAGACGGCAATCTTCAAGCATATGGGTATGGCCGGGCATTAAAAAAGCGTAGCACTTGTTAGTTAATCCTTGGTAACGGTTACTTCCTCGAGTGCTTAAGTGTTCGTAAGCATCTTCGCCCGATGTGTGAATGTTACGGTAAAGGTCGGGTGTGACGCCAAAGTGTTCTAAATCTCGTGCAAGATCATGGGCGCGCCGAGGAGCATTAGACAAAAAAATCACATGTTTGTTGAGATCTTTAATTTCTTGCAGGGTTTCCAAAACATGGGGAAAAACAGTATGGCCGTTGTGCACAACACCCCATACATCTACGACAAAATTATCATAGGAATCAATAACATCATGGAGAGATTTAATATACATGGGGCGGCCTTTTATAAAATATATCTCTAACATATTTCCATAACTTATCTAAAGCAACGGTAAAAAACAAACAACCCGGAGGAATCTACGGAGGAGAGGAATCCTAAGGGGAGTCTTTTAACTTGGTATGTTCTTTGCATATTTTTTTTACTCCCTTTCAGAATAGAGGAGAGGGAAAATAAACGGTATACCAAAGGAGAGTTTTCACCTATTTTTGAAGGAATGTGAATGGTGTTTTAACAATAGTGACTCCAAGAGCAGCTAAACCAACTAAGCAAAGAGGTTAGAGAGAACTTAACTTAGTGATCTAAGACAGCCCCAATTAAAAACAAGGAATAAAAAAACAATGCCGAATATTACTGTAAGTCTAAGAAAAATAATAAATTTTGCATCTGTAGGTGCTCTTTGCCTGGCGACTTTTGCTGGCAATCATGCCCGCTGTTCTTCTTTTGAGGAATTTGGTATCTCTGACGGAACGAATTCACTTGAACTTATTAATGCGGCTTCTTCCAGGGGTACTTTTAGACCTACAACACAAATTGACGTACAAGTTTGCTTGCCGGCCGATGCAGACACCGGTCATACATATGAGGTGAATACGTCGGTCACCGATTCTCTTGCCAGCAGACACCATCTTCTTTTGACTTATGCAAAAACCCTTACTCCTTTGGAGTGGGATATAACCCTTACGGCAGGTGATGCGGTTCCGGGCGGCATACGTCAAACAAGTGGTGCCAATAAGGGGCGTGCCTACTCTAACGTGACTATCCAATTTGCTGCTGACGGTCTCCTGTTAAGCTATAATGGTGTCCCTGAAGAGACCATCCCTCCGACTGTCTGTATTGATTGGGCAACAACCTCTGTGAATAAGAGCGCTTTTGCCCTTAATTTCGGCGCTGCCGGTACTCCTGATGCAATGCGCATCACGGATACTCCGGGGATGGGCATTCTCGGCAAAACGGAGAAGAATTCTGACGACAGTCGCTTGCCTTGTGAAACCGAGAGTTTTGCTTTTCTCAACGTTGGTTCCTAAGGTGTTTTTCCTAATGCTTATAGAATAAAAACCTATAAAATTGCAGTTGCAGATTTTCCGGAACTCGGTTCTCTTAAGTAGTCTGGAAAAGTAATTTTTAAAAAGGCTTTTAAAACCCACGATGTCTGTTTCGTGGGTTTTTTTTTGATGTCTTGAAAATGCTGATTGCTTATTCTATAAAGTGCCGACCATTTTTTCCGGTATAACCCATTCATCAAATTCTTGAGCTGTGACAAGACCGAGTTTTAAAGCAGCTTCTTTTAAGGTGCTCCCGTCGGCAAAGGCTGTTTTTGCAATTTTTCCTGCATTATCATAACCGATATGGGGATTAAGAGCTGTGACAAGCATGAGGGATTCATTGAGCAAGCGACCGATACGACCCTTATTGGCTTCGATACCCGCAACACAGTTGTCCGCAAAACTTTGAGCAGAATCTGTTAAGAGGCGAACGGACTGTAGAACGCTATAGATCATGACAGGCTTAAAAACATTAAGTTCGTAATGGCCGTTTGAGCCTGCAATGGTGGTCGTAACATGATTCCCCATGACTTGGGCGCAGACCATGGTCATGGCTTCACACTGGGTGGGATTTACCTTGCCGGGCATAATAGAAGATCCCGGTTCATTGGCGGGCAGGTGAAGTTCACCGATGCCGCAACGGGGACCGGAACCCAATAAGCGAATATCATTGGCAATTTTCATACAAGAGGTTGCCAATACATTAAGAGCGCCTGAAGTCTCAACCAGCGCATCATGGGCGGCAAGAGCTTCAAATTTATTAGGAGCCGTAATAAAAGGCAAACCGGTTTGCCCTGCAACTTCTGCTGCGAATTTTTGGGCAAAATCTTTGTGGGTATTGAGGCCGCTCCCGACGGCAGTGCCGCCTTGGGCTAATTGATAGAGGTTGGGGAGAGTCGCTTTGATGCGCTCGATCCCTTGGCGTATTTGTGTCGCATAGCTGCTAAAAACATTACCGAGGGTGAGGGGGGTTGCGTCTTGAAGGTGTGTGCGGCCGATTTTAACGATATCTTTAAAATCATATTGTTTTTTTTCAAGGGTTTTCAAGAGATGCTGTAAGGCCGGAATCAGCTTTTGATTGATTTCGCAAGCAGTCGCAATATGCATCACCGTCGGAAAAGTATCGTTGGACGATTGGCCTCGGTTGACGTGATCGTTGGGATGTACGGGCGTTTTAGAACCTCGTTGTCCTCCGGCGATTTCAATGGCACGGTTGGAAATGACTTCATTGGCATTCATGTTACTTTGCGTGCCCGAACCGGTTTGCCAAACGACTAAAGGAAATTGGGAATCTAATTTTCCGTCAACAACCTCTTGGGCTGCTTGGATAATCAGGTCGGCAACATCTTCTTCAATCATTTTGAGGGCTTTGTTGACAACGGCAGCAGCGCGCTTTTGAATGCCCAGAGCGCGAATAACAGGAGTCGGCATAGTTTCCGTGCCGATTTTAAAGTTCAGAAGAGAACGCTGTGTTTGGGCGCCCCAGTAAACATTGTCGGCGACATCGATGGTGCCGAGGGAGTCGGATTCTGCGCGTTTTGCTACTGTCATTTTTGTTTTCTCTTTTTTTATTATCGGATTAAGTCTAGTCTAACCCTATGAAAATATCCTGTCCAGAAGATCCTATGTTCCGTGCCCTTGAGGCCGCCTTTCAGGCAGGCGGAAATGGAGATGTGCCTGTGGGAGCCGTCATCGTTAAAGACGGAAAAATCATCGCAACGGCCTCAAATCGGGTGGAGCGTGATACGGATCCGACAGCCCATGCCGAACTTCTTGCTATTCGTCAAGCGTCTAAAGCTCTCGGGGATGTGCGTCTCGTAGACTGTGATCTTTATGTAACACTTGAGCCTTGTGCCATGTGTGCTCAGGCTCTTGCCCATGCGCGCGTTCGGCGCCTCTATTTTGGGGCTTATGACCCCAAGGGGGGTGGGGTTGAGCATGGTGCAAAAATTTTTGATCATTCTACTTGTCACCATAAACCCGAGGTCTACGGGGGGATTGAGGAAGAAAAATGCACGGTTTTATTAAAAACCTTCTTTCAAAAATTACGATAATCCGATAAGTTTCAGAACACGAATTTTAATGACAAGTGAGCATTTATGTCTATTTTAGTTGCAATTGACGGCCCTTCGGGAGCAGGGAAAGGGTTTTTATCCCAAGCTCTTTGTAAAAAATATGGTTTTGCATTCCTTGATACGGGACTTTTATTCCGCGCAACGGCTCTTAAATCAACTTTGAAGAGCGTTGCAGTGGATGACGAAAACGGCCTTATTGAGGTTGTAAAAAGCCTTGAACCCTCGGATTTTGAGCCCGTTAATGAATTGCGTTCGGAAATTAACGGTCAAGTCGCTTCGAAAATTGCAGTACTTCCCAAGGTTCGTGCCGCCCTTGTTTCTTACATGAGGGAATTTGCCGAAAAGCACTTGAAACAAGGGGCCGGGGCTGTGTTAGACGGCCGAGATATCGGAACCATTGTATATCCTCAAGCCGACCTTAAATTTTTCATGACGGCAACCCCTGAAGAACGCGCAAAACGGCGTTTAAAAGAGTTGCAAAGTAGAGGTATACCCGTTATATTCGAAGAAGTTTTGCAGGAAATGATCCAACGGGATCGTCGTGATCGTGAGCGTCAAGATTCCCCCCTTGTTGCGGCGGAAGATGCCATTCTCATCGATACCTCGGACATGAGTCCTGCTGACGTTGTCGCACTTGCCGCCAAGGCAATCGACAAAGCCCTTGCCTGACCTTAGTCGCCGGTAGATTTTTTCTAAGATTTGCTGTCGGAACCCCTAAGACTTGCTCGGGTATCTCCTATGACTTAAGGAAAATTAAATATTATGACTGCACAGAATAAAAAAACTGAAGAAAATATATCTATGGAAAGCTTTGAAGCTCTCCTTAATGAAACACCTCTTGCTTCTATGGATCTTGTCGGAACCGTGATTAAAGGTGTTGTTGTCAACGTTATCGGTGATAGTGCCATCGTTGACGTCGGCTTAAAATCTGAAGGCCGTGTTCCTTTAAAGGAATTCGCTTATGGCGATAAAGCGCCTGAGATTAAGAAGTTTGATGAAATCGACGTTTATATCGAGCGCATGGAAGACAAAGACGGCATGATCGGCCTCTCCCATGAAAAAGCCCGCCGTGAAGCCTCGTGGATTGATCTCGAGAAGCTCCATAAAGCCGAAGAGCAAGTTCCCGGTACGATTTTCGGTCGTGTTAAGGGCGGGTTTACCGTGGACCTTAAGGGAGCTGTTGCCTTCTTGCCCGGTAGCCAACTTGATGTACGTCCTATTAAGGATGTGACATCTTTGATGAATATCGAACAACCTTTTATGATTTTGAAAATGGATCGCTCACGCGGCAACATCGTTGTTTCACGTCGCGCAATTCTTGAAGAATCAAGAGCGGGTCTTCGTGACGAAGTTCTTGGTAAGGTTGCCGAAGGCGTTCAAATGGAAGGCGTTGTTAAAAATATCACTGACTACGGTGCATTCGTCGATCTTGGCGGTGTTGACGGTCTCTTGCATATTACGGATATGTCTTGGACACGTTTGGGGCATCCGAGTGAAATGATCCAAGTCGGTCAAAATATTAATGTTCAAGTGATTCGTTACAACCGTGACACGGGGCGTATCTCCCTCGGTATGAAACAACTTGAGAGCGATCCTTGGCAATCAGCCATCGAGAAACTCAGTGTCGGCGATAAAGTTTCCGGTAAGGTTACGAATATTACCGACTATGGGGCTTTCGTTGAAATCCAACCCGGTGTTGAAGGGTTAATCCACGTTTCTGAAATGAGCTGGACCAAAAAGAACGTTCATCCCGGTAAAATTTTATCAACCAGCCAAGAAATTGAAGCTTCTATTCTTGAAATCGACACGGCTAAGCGTCGTATTGCCTTGGGTCTAAAGCAATGTTCCGAGAATCCTTGGGCTAAAGTTGTCGATGACTTCGCACCCGGTGCGGAAATTGACGGTACCGTGCGTAATATTACGGAATTCGGTTTGTTTGTTGCTGTGAATGATGATCTTGACGGTATGGTTCATATGTCTGACCTTTCTTGGGAGAAAAACGCTGACGAAGCCATTAAGGATTATAAAGTTGGTGAAGCCATTAGGGTTAAAGTTCTTGAAATTGACGCTGAAAAAGAGCGTATTTCCCTCGGTGTTAAACAACTTGTTGCCGATCCGTTCTCCGAAGCTGTTGACGGCATCAAAAAAGGAAGCATTGTTACTTGTGAAATCACAAAGATCCTTGATGCCGGTCTTGATGTTTCCGTTGGAGACGCTAAGGGATTCATTCGTAAGGCCGATCTTGCTCGTGATCGTTCCGAACAACGTCCGGATCGTTTTGCCATTGGTGAAAAGATTGATGCGCGTGTGATGAACATCGATAAGAAAACACGTGCTATTTCTCTTTCCGTTAAGGCACGTGAAATGGCTGAAGAAAAAGAAGCAATGGCAACTTACGGGTCTGCTGATAGCGGTGCAAGCCTCGGTGATATCTTGGGTGCTGCCCTTGATAAAGCAAAGGTTTCCGATGAGGCTGCTGAAAAGCCGGCCGCTAAGAAAAAAGCACCTGCTAAAAAAGCGTCTGCAAAAGAAAAAGGCGAAGAGGAATAAATCTCTTTTATCTTTCAAGAAAAAGCTCGGCATAAGCCGAGCTTTTTTTATGTCTCCTTGTCCGTTTATGTCAGAGTCCTTAGGCTGCCGGGGCTGCCGTAGCACTTTCAGTTTCTGAAGGAATGATTCCCGGGCCGGGCAAATTCGGCCTTTCTATTAGGGGAAGCTTCTTTTCGGAAGAAGAACCCTCAGTATCTGTCCCCTCCGAGGTAGGGAGAGAAGGCGCGATGGCTTTAATGCCGATTGCTGCACCTTTGCCGCCAAGGGCATTGTCTTTTCCTGAAATCCAATCCTTTGACAGTTGGAAAAGCTCTATAGCAAAAGGAAGGTATTTTGTATTGAGTATATCAATTTCTTCCGTTGACACGATCTTACCGGGTGCCATTTTTTTAAGTTCGTCAATTTCATGTTTTTTGTCTGTTACGGCTTTTCTTGCGTCCGTCAGAGCTTTTTTTGAAGATTGACTCTCTTCTAAGAAAGCTAGATTTTTCTCAAGGGCAGAATTCTCTTCTTGCAGCTTTCTAATATCTTTTTGAAAGGCTTCTTCATTTAGGTACACGGCATGTGCTTGTGAACTTAAAACCCGTTGTTGTTTAAGGCGCAATCCGACCATAAAGTTCATGTAGTCTTGAAGTTTTTCTCCAATTTCTTGGGAAATAATGCCTTGTTCCATCAGTTCGCCAACAATGTCTATTGTATTTTGTGTTTTGATATCAAAATAAAATCCTAGGTTTGTTACAAACTGTTCGCTAAAACGGTAGAGTTCGCGTTTAATGTCGACCTTGTCTCCCAACTTCCCTGTAAGGAAGATGCTTGAAGGGTCTCCGCCACGTTTTATAATATCTTCTTTCATTGTTTCCATTGCAAGCTCGTGGCGACGAGAGACATAGCGATCAGCGTTATCTTTTGCCGTTCCGGATAAAAAGGGTTCTCTGGCCTTTATAAAAGTGTCAAAGGTTTCTTGCTCACCGTAAATATTCATCATATTGCGACCTAAAACAACAATGTTGTTGGATTCGCGGCGATCCTTTACCCCAAGAGGTTTTTCGATGAGATCCACTAAATAGCGAATACCTTCTTTTAACTGTGTATTCGAGATTCCTGCATTCTTAGGGTCGGAGCGTGCTTTCTTGTACTCATCCTCAATCATTTTCTTGCGTTTTTGACCATTGAGATAGGCATCTTCACTATCTGCTTTTTCTATGTAGTCAGGATCTGAGTGTGCCGCCAATTTCGATGGTGTTGAAATAAAGAGACGGCTTCCCCCCCAAGGGATTTTTTCGAAATCATAATTGGTTAGAGCAGAAACCATTTGTTTTCTAGCTTCTTCCGGTGTCAACTTATCATATCCAAACCTGAGGTATAACGGGGCATTGGCAGCTTCATCAAGACGCATACCGTAGCCGCCGTAGTCGGGGTGTTCCCCTAGGAAGAAAAGGCGTTGGTTTAAAGAATTCGCAATTAAAAGAAGTGTTTTCATATTTTCAGGTGTCATGGCATCGTCATTAACTAAAAAGCCAATCTCGAGATCCGTGTAGAAACCGCTTTCGCCCCGTGCAAGGGAGCCCATGGTAAAGATACTAAATCCCGGAGGTGTTTCCACACCAAGATCCTTTACAATACTGTCTATGATCTTCCCAACCCATTTAATGTTTTCGTCAGAAATGTCTTTAGTGATTTGGTTGTATTGAGGGGCTGCTTTTCGCACTTCGTAATCATATTCGTCAATGGCATTATCACGTAAGCGTTTTAAGCCATAGCGATCGGCCTCGGTTTCACTGAACCAGCGTGTTATTTCCTCACGTGACGCACCATAAACATCAGAAAGCCATTTCCCTAGAGGAGACGTGTAGAGATCGTGAGTCAATTCCTCAAAATAGGAGTGTCCTGACTTTCCCCTCATTGCTTTTTCTTGTTCTTGTGTTAATTCTATCGATTTTTGACCTGTCTTTGACGAGACTATTCCTTCATTTTCCGTATCTGCTTTTGGTGTTTCAACGGTCTTGGAAACAGTCTCTTTTTTTATGGCCTCACCCTGTTCTTTTAAAACGGATTCTCCAAAAACCTCTATACGTTCTTTCGAAAGTTTACCAACGGGTTCATGTTCTTTGGGGGCAGGAGCTTCGCTTCCTTTGTTCATGAGTTTTTGTAGATTTTCAAGACGTTCCGGCGTTATTTTTCCCCGCTCTGTCTTTTGAGTGCTTTGGGGTTCTGTAAATATCGAGTCTTCCGTTGGCATTTCAGCCAAGGCAACACTTGAAGTAATTAATGAAAAAGCTGAGGTTAAACATAAATAACGAAACATAAATACACCTTTTAAGTTATTATTCAATTTAAAATTACATTCTTTTTGTTAAAAAAATATTAATTTGATGATTTTATATTGTATTTTTTATTTTGAGAGGGGATAAGGAAGGTTCTAAAGAGTGTTAAGCCGAAGCACGGTTCAGGCGATCATTAACGGCAAGACCAATGCCGTCGTTTGAAGCAATTATAAAATAAAATAAATTATTTTCTTTATTTATTTTTTATAATGTTATATATATTTTAAATATTTTAAATATTTAGTATATGGATTTTTGTTATGTCATTTATATTTCGGTTTCTCATTTCTTTTTGTTTTTTTATAAGTCTTTCTAACGGGACTAGGATTGATGATAATGATATGTCTAAGCTTAAAGTTCTTACAAAAGTATGGGAGGAGTTAGAAGAGTATCGCGCTTGGACAGCAGCGCACTTGGAGTATTTAGACGTACATACCCGACAAGGGGAAATAGACCCGGTACGTGTTTCAGAAATTAAGACGGACATTCCACAGTCTGCTGTGGATTTCTATAGAGATTTCAACTGCCCTTCTTATTTACCTTTCTATTTCTTTCAGGTGCAAGATCGTTTTACTGATTATTGTTTTTCTGAGGGGCTTTATGCTTCCATGGAACTTTTATTTGAGCATCGAAATGAAGAAATTTCTGCAGAACTGGTCGGACGTGTCAAACAAGACATCACTGCTGTTCTTAGGGGGGCGATTAGATCTTTCTATAACTGCTGTAATTTAAAATCGGAGGATAGAGAATTTGAAAATTCTGATTTAGGATCCTTGGTGAAGAGAATGTTCGACGTTCTTTCAAGTGGTGATGTTTCTTCTTATCCTAATGTTTTTCACGGGCTAAGTGATAAGGAAGAAGCTCTTTTATCAGAGCTATATGAAGGAGAGAATAATCTCTTTTGTTCCAAGTTATTCGTAAATATCATAGTGCTTTTAGAGTCTGTTTTCCCAACTCCTAAAGGCCAAAGATCAGCCTATGAATGGTCTGCCTTAGAAAGCCTTCTATTTTCCCATGCTCGAACCTATATTAGGTCTCACAAGATGTTTAATATTCACACAAATATCAGTGAGAAATATCGTAACCTCATGTTCTCAAATTTTTTGGAGAGAGGAAAATTTAAATTCTCAGAAATGGAAGGGAATATTGGCACGTTTATTCATGAATTTTTATTAGAAAGCTATGGAGATCTCGTTTCTATAGAAAATCCCTCAAAACCTGAAGTCAAAAATCTTAAAATGAAGGCCGAAAATCAAAGTAAAGGCAAAAAGAAAGCGAGACGTAAGGCAAAAAAAAAGAACTCTCAAAAAAGAGGGAGATCACTCCATAGAGTTTCTATAGAGTCTGCATCAGCTGCGGGAGAACCTATTATAAAGAATTCGGATATTATGCCCCTTGTTGTTATAGATGCTGAAACTATTGAAAAAGTCGTTGTGGCAGAGGAAGGCAGTAAGGTAGAAGAAACTAATGTTGCCGCTGCTTTTGAAGGAGATGAAGCGCTTTCGGAGTTTCATTTTGACGAATGGTATTTTGAAGAAGTTGTATCTCGCATTATTCCGGCCTATATAAGAAATGAAGAAGATGCGGCCTTACCTTCTGTTGAATTTTCTGCTGCTACAGTTGGTAATACACTTCCGAAATTTAATTTCGGTGAGAAAGCCGAGGCATTTTATAAAGCCGTTATAGGAGCGGGTACAAGACCTGTTTCTAAGACCGATTTTGATTCTTTTTTGAAAGCCGTCAACGGTAAATATGATAGCAAACCCAAGCCGGGGTCTGCTGTTGGGTATTGGTTGCCAAATTTGTCAGATACAAGGGCGCGTAATCCTTATCTAAGGTTTACGGTTCATATTCCTCACTCCGGTTCGGAGGAATTTCCTTTGAAAACGTTGAAATACTTTCTACGAAACGCTTTTAGAACGTGTTGCCTTTCCAAAGGCGTTTCTTGATAAGAGTGTTAAGCCGAAGCACGGTTCAGGCGATCATTAACGGCAAGACCAATGCCGTCGTTTGGAATAGGCATAACGGCAATGCCCTTATATTGAGAAGAATCGAGCTCTGCTAACGCTGCAAAAAGATTGCCTGCTGCTTCTTCAAGGTTGCAAGTGAGGCTTAAGTTGATTTCCTTTCGAGCCGTAAAAGTGTGAGGGCCAAAGGACAACAGCGCTTCACCTTCATGAAGATTTTTTATATTAAGGCGTAAGGGAATAGAGGGGGCATAATGACGTTTAAGCTGCCCCGGTGCTTTGATGACGTTGCTTTCAGCTTTATCGCCAAGGGTAAGAAGAAGGGCTTTTTCAATATCATTTTTAGTTAAGAGCCCCGGGCGTAAAATAACAGGAATGTTTCCTGTCAGATCTACAATGGTTGATTCAAGGCCGACGGTGCAGGAACCTCCGTCTACGACAAGGAGATCGGGAAAAGAACGCTTAACATGTTGAGCTGTTGTCGGGCTTAAAGATTCCGACGGGTTCGCACTGGGAGCAACCAAGGGAAACTCGAGGCCTTGTAAAAGCAGTTGAGCAATCGGGTGAGCAGGCACTCGAACGGCAAGGGTATCAAGACCTGCTGTCGCGAGAAGAGAAATGCCGCAGTCTTCTTTCTTTTTAAGAATCAGGGTGAGGGGGCCGGGCCAAAAAGTCTCGGAAAGTGTTTTGGCCCACTCATTAAAATGCACATATTTTTGAGCCTCGGCGGCATTGGGAAAATGAGCAATAAGGGGATTGAAACGGGGACGCTCTTTTAAGGTATAAATCTTTGCAACAGCTTTGTCGCTCAGGGCATTGGCCGCCAGTCCGTAAACCGTTTCTGTCGGCAATCCGATAAGGTCACCGTTTCGAAGCGTTTGTTGCGCTCTCTCTAGGGCATCGGATGTGATGTGATTAATTTCTTTTTTCATTCTTGTTTTTAACGTACTCATAAGCGCAATGTCAATTTTTAAAAAGGTTTCTACTTAGTATATAACTATTTCTAAAGGCCCAATTCTTCAGTCTCAAGGGCTTGAATTTCATCGCGGAGTCGGGCAGCTTCCTCAAACTCTAGGTTTGTAGCCGCTTCTATCATTTGTTTTCTAAGCTTATCCATATGTTTTTTCCGTTCTTTTCCGCTCAGCTCGGAGGCCGCATAGCGAGGAACGGTGACATGGTCTTTTTCATAAACGCCGGTTAAAATATCACCGATAGATTTCTTAATGCTTTCCGGTGTAATGCCGTGGGTTATATTATAGGCTTGTTGTTTTTCACGACGTCGGTCGTTTTCATCCAAGGCACCTTGCATGGATTTAGTAATCTTATCCGCATATAAAATAGCGCGCCCTTCAACGTTACGAGCCGCCCGCCCGACGGTTTGAATAAGGGAGGTTTTTGAGCGCAAATAGCCTTCTTTATCTGCATCTAAAATAGCAACAAGGGCACACTCGGGAATATCAAGCCCCTCACGCAGAAGGTTAATGCCGATTAAAACATCAAAAGTTCCAAGGCGTAACTCTCGAATGATTTCAATGCGTTCTAAGGTGTCAACGTCAGAGTGAATATAAGAGGCTTTAATACCGGCTTCTGCAAAATACTCCGTTAAGGCTTCGGCCGTTTTCTTGGTTAAAGTCGTGACCAGAACCCGCTGATTCTTCTTAGCGGCCTCTAAGCATTCATGGATCAAATCATCTACTTGATGCTCTGTCGGTCGGATAAGGCAAGGCGGATCGATCAAGCCCGTGGGGCGAATGACCTGCTCGATAAAAATGCCTTGAGTTTGCTCTAACTCCCAAGGGCCGGGCGTTGCTGAAACAAAAACCGCTTGAGGACGCATGGCTTCCCACTCTTCGAACTTCAACGGGCGATTGTCCTTACAAGCCGGTAAACGGAAGCCGTAGTCCGACAGGTTACGTTTACGGGCCGCGTCGCCTTTATACATACCGTTAAGCTGGGGGACGGCAACGTGACTTTCATCAATGACAATGAGGGCATTTTTGGGAAGGTATTCAAAAAGGGTCGGGGGAGGGTCACCTGCATTGCGCCCTGTAAAATAACGGGAATAATTTTCAATACCCGGACACATTCCCGTGGCACTCATCATTTCGATATCGAAGGTTGTCCGTTGATTAATGCGTTGGGCTTCGAGAAGTTTTCCCTCAGCTTCGAATTCCGCTACGCGGGCTTTCAGATCAATTTTAATTTGCTTTAGAGCTTGTTCCATAGTGGGTTTTGGAATGACGTGGTGGCTGTTTGCGTAGAGTTTTACCTCTGTTAGATTTTGTATTTTTGCCCCTGTTAAGGGATCTATTTCATGGATTTCATCAAGGTCGTCTCCAAAGAAAGACAAACGCCATGCTCGGTTTTCAAGATGGGAAGGAAAGATTTCTATAGTGTCCCCTGAAACTCGAAAAGTGCCTCGAGAAAAGCCGATGTCATTGCGTTTATATTGAAGAGCAACCAAGTCTCGCATGAGGCCAGTCCGTTCAATTTCCCGACCCTTTTTGAGCTCAAGGATCATTTTTGCGTAGGATTCAACGTCGCCAATACCATAAATGCATGAAACACTGGCAACGATAATAACATCGGAGCGTTCTAACAAAGAACGCGTCGCGCTGTGACGCATTCGGTCAATTTGTTCGTTGATAGCGCTTTCTTTTTCGATATAAGTATCTGTTCGCGCAACGTAGGCTTCCGGTTGATAATAGTCATAGTAAGAGACAAAATACTCAACGGCGTTATTTGGAAAAAATTCTTTCATTTCCGAGTAAAGTTGTGCTGCAAGTGTTTTGTTGGGCGCTAAAATCAGGGTGGGGCGGCCTAAGTTTTCGATGACTTTAGCCATGGTAAAGGTTTTACCGGATCCCGTTACGCCAAGGAGAACCTGATTTCGTTCTCCCTCTTGAATGCCTTTTAAGAGAGCTTTGATTGCCGCCGGTTGATCGCCTGCCGGTTGAAAGTCCGAATGCACTTTAAAGGGGTTAGAGGTCATGAAAAACACCACAGCGACTAATTTGGTTTAAGTCTTTATAGTATTTTATAGGCGAGAAATTTGCCGCTGTCATAATTTTTTCCACGTCGTCGTGTTGGTCTTTACCGAACTCAAGAAAAATCTTTCCTTGGGGAGGAAGGTGTTTTTTAAGTTGAAGGCCCAAGAGGCGGTAAGCTTCAAGGCCGTCGCAAGAATCTCCGTAAAGGGCTTCTTTGGGATCAAAACTTAATTCGGGTTCAAGGGTCTTCTCATGGCTCGGGGGGATATAAGGAGGATTCGAGATGATGATATCAAATCGGCCGTTAAGGTTCTCACACCAATTGGATTGCAGGAATTTTGCGCGTGTTTCCATATTCAAGCTTATTGCATTGTGTGTTGCAACGGTCAGGGCTTTTGACGAGAAATCAACACCAATCCCTGTTGCCTTTTTATACTCGCTTAAAAGGGCTAAAAGCAAACAGCCTGTTCCCGTTCCAAGATCAAGAATTTTATAGGGTTTTGATGTATCAGGGAATTGTTCTAAAACAGCCTCAATAAGGGTTTCGCTATCGGGGCGCGGATCAAGGGTATCTTTCGTGGTTTTAAAAGAAAGGCTCCAAAATTCTTTTATTCCTAGAATTTTTGAAACAGGCTCCCTTTGTAAACGTCGTTTGACGTAACTTTCATAAAGTTTTTCCTCGGAGTCTGTTAAGACGTAATGGGGATGCAGCAGGACAAAACTTTTATCTTTTTGAAGGACATCTTCTAACAGAAGGCGCGCATCGAGGTCGGGACTTGAGACAGCTACCTTTTTAAGGGCTGTGGTCGCTGTCTTTAAAATCTCGTAAAGGCTCGGCATGAGATCTCTCTTTCCGGGCTAAGATCCGAGAGAAGCAAGTTTATCGGCTTGATCAGCTGAGGTTAGAGCCTCAATCAGCTCTATTAAGGCTTCGCCGGCAAGGACTTGATCAAGTTTATACAGGGTAAGATTAATGCGGTGATCGGTAACGCGACCTTGGGGGAAATTATAGGTGCGAATGCGTTCGGATCGATCCCCCGAACCGATTTGACTTTGGCGATCTTTGGCACGAGCAGCTTCCTTTTTTTGTCGTTCAAGGTCATAAAGACGGGCACGCAGGACTTTCATGCCTTTAGCTTTGTTTTTATGTTGGGATTTTTCATCTTGTTGCGAGACAACTAAGCCCGTCGGGATGTGGGTAATGCGAACGGCACTGTCCGTTGTGTTAACCGATTGTCCCCCGGGGCCGCTGGAGCGGAAAACATCGATGCGAAGATCTTTATCTTCAATTTGAATGTCAACTTCTTCAACTTCCGGGAGAACGGCAACGGTTGCAGCCGATGTATGGATGCGCCCGCTTGATTCCGTATCGGGAACACGCTGTACACGGTGTACGCCCGATTCAAATTTTAGTTTCGAAAAAACGCCTTTTCCGGAAATTGTGGCACTTACTTCTTTAAGGCCGCCAATGCCCGTGCTATTCATATCAAGAATTTCAACTTTCCAACCTTGGGTTTCCGCAAACCGTTGGTACATGCGTAAAAGATCGGCCGCAAATAAGGCGGCTTCATCGCCTCCCGTTCCGGCTCGGACTTCAAGGATCGCATTACGTTGATCGTCTTTATCTTTTGGCAAAAGAAGGACTTGCACTTGATGTTCAAGATTCGGAATCAGCTTTTTAAGGGTCATAACTTCGTGTTCGGCCATTTCTTTCATGTCCGCATCAGCGCCTGCTTCTTTAAGCATCTCAGTGGCTCCTTCAAGCTCGGACTCGGCTGTTTTAAGGGCTTGAATGGCTACGGCGACGGGTTCAAGTTCGGCATATTCTTTAGAAAGGCGCACAAATTCTTTAGAATCGTCCACACCGCCGGAAAGCTTTTTAGAGATCTCGGTATGTTGTTTAAGGACTTGTGTTAATGTATTTTTGAAACTGCTCACGCGCTTTTCTTTCTTAGGATGTTATGTCTTTTATATACGCGGCCAGCTTGTCAAAAGCAACCGCCTCTTCTGTACCTCGGTCTAAAATCCGAACTTGAGCTTGGTTTTGCGCTAAGTCATCGTCTCCGATAATTAAGGCCGTATGAGCATTTGCTTTTGTTGCTTTCTTAAGGCGTTTGCCGATGTTCCCCCCATAAAGGATTTCCGTCACAGTATTTTGAGCGCGCAATAGGTTGGCAATCTCAAAACTTTTGGCTTCGGCCGCGTCTCCCATGGGGAGAATAACAACGGGGCGAGGAGCGGTAAAATCTCCTTTGAGTAAGAGCGCTAAACGGTCAACGCCCGCTGCCCATCCGACACCGGATACCTCGGGGCCGCCGAGGTTTTTTACAAGGCCGTCATAGCGTCCGCCCGCAAGAACCGTTCCTTGAGCGCCTAAGTCCGTTGAGACGTACTCAAAGGCCGTATGGCAGTAATAATCAAGGCCTCGTACTAAGTAAGGATTATGGCGGTATTGAATGCCAAGGTTTTCGAGGGTTTTTAGGACTTGATCAAAAAAGCTTCGGGCTTCAACAGTTAGAGAATCTCCATAAAGAGGGGCGTCCTTGAGAAGTTTGCGATCTCCTTCATCCTTGGAATCGAGGATACGCAAAGGGTTTTGCTTAAGGCGATGTCGGCTGTCTTCCGACAGATCATTTTGATAGCGGGTGAAATAAGTTACTAATTTTTCACGGTACGCTTCTCGGCTAGCCGCATCCCCCAAGCTATTGAGTTCAAGGCTGACTTGAGCCCGTAACCCCAAGCGTTCTAAGAAATTCTCAGCAATTTGAATGGTTTCGATGTCGCCATGATAGGAATTAAGGCCAAAGATTTCGACGCCGACTTGCGTAAACTGGCGATAGCGTCCTTTTTGAGGCCGTTCATAGCGAAACATGGGCCCTGCATAAAAGAACTTTGCAGGTAAAGTTTGGGTCAAACCGTTTGAAATCAAGGCCCGAGCGACGGGGGCCGTTCCTTCCGGGCGCAGAGTCAAAGAGCTGCCGCCCCGGTCTTCAAAGGTATAGGTCTCTTTTGTTACAATATCAGAGCTTTCCCCCAAACGATAAAAGACGCCCGTCTCCTCAAATAAAGGGGTTTCAATTTCTTCACAGCCAAAAAGAGCCGAGGCTTGTTGAGCTTGAGCCGTCACATAAGACTGTCGGCGCTTTTCCTCGCCAAGAAGATCGCGCGTTCCACGAACGGGCTGTGCTTTTGATTCGCTTGACTTTAAGGCAGAAGACATGGACAAGTGGCTTTCATTAAAAAATAAGAATAAGATATTATAGGAGGTGTTTTAAAATCCCTCAATGTTATTTTATATTTTTTTAGACGCTAAATCCCCAAAAGCCCCTTGGCAAAGTCGTGGGGGTTAAAGGGACGTAGGTCGTCGATACCTTCGCCCACACCAACGGCATGGACGGGAAGAGCGTGTTTTTGAGCTAAGCTTACGAGAACACCGCCTTTGGCCGTACCGTCTAATTTTGTAAGCACAAGGCCTGTGAGGTTAACGGTTTTCTTGAAGAGTTCAACCTGTGAGTGGGCATTTTGACCTGTTGTGGCATCCAGCACGAGGACGCAAGCATGGGGCGCTTCGGGGTCAATTTTTTTGATAACACGCTCAATTTTAGAGAGTTCTTCCATAAGGTGTCCTTTATTTTGAAGACGACCTGCCGTGTCAATAATAAGGATATCGTCTCCTTTGCTCTTTGAAATCTCAAGGCCGCTGTAAACAAGACCGGCGGCATCCCCTTGTTCAGTGCCTTTAATCAAAGGTACATTGGCGCGATTCGTCCAAGTTTCCAGTTGAGCAACGGCAGCAGCGCGAAAGGTATCTCCGGCAACAACACGGACTTTGAGGCCTTGTTTTGCCCAATAATTAGAAAGCTTGCCGATTGTTGTGGTTTTGCCACCGCCATTGACGCCGACAACCATAAGGACAAAGGGATGCTTAGAAGAATCAACGGTTAATTCTTGCGCGACGGGTTCTATTTTTTTTGCGATTTCCGTGGCGAAGAACTCTTTGACGTCCTCGGGGGAAATTTCTTGGTTAAAGCGGCTTTTAGAAAGCTCGGCCGTTAAAGAACTTGCTGTTTCAACACCGATATCGGCGGTAATCAAGAGCTCTTCCAGCTCTTCTAACATGTCCTCATCCAGTTTACGTTTGGTAACGATAGCCGAAATGCCTTCCGTTAGTTTGGAAGATGATTTTTTAAGACCGTCTTTGAGCTTTGAAAACCAGCCTTTTTTTTCGTTTTTGTCGTCTGTCATGTTACTGTCTAACTTTTGATTAATTTAGCGGTTAAGCCGGTCTCATTATATCCGGTGATGACGGCTTCAACCAGCTTTGCATTAAGACTTTCACCTCTATTATCCTCTAGGGTTACGGGGGCAAAATGTTCCGTATGGCCTTTACCCTGAACTTCAACGAGTATAGAGGCTTTTGTTCCGACTCTCGAAGCAAAAAAAGCGTGTGTTTGATCTTTGCCGACTTGGCGTAATTTGGCTGCACGTTCTTTTCGAAGGGGCATGGGAACTTGAGGCATGCGGGCGGCAGGTGTGCCTTTACGGGCAGAGTAGGGGAAGATATGGAGGTACGTTAGGTTGCAATCCCGTACAAGGTTGAGAGTATTTTCAAACATCTCGTCTGTTTCCGTTGGAAAGCCTGCAATGATATCGGCGCCAAAAACGACATCGGGGCGAAGGTCTCGAACCTTTGCGCAAAAATCAAGGGCATCTTGACGTAAGTGGCGACGTTTCATGCGTTTTAAGATCATATCGTCTCCGGCTTGAAGACTGATATGCATATGGGGCATTAGGCGGGGTTCGTTTTGGATAAGTAGAAAAAGATCATTGTCGATTTCAACGGGATCGACACTGGAAAGGCGAAGGCGCTTGAGTTCGGGAACTTGAGCCAGAATACGTTTTGTCATTTGCCCAAGACTCGGGTTGCCGGGTAAATTACTGCCGTAGCCGGTAATATCAACACCCGTAAACACAACTTCTTTGCAGCCGTTTGCAACAAGCTTTTTCACTTGTAGAAGGATTTCACCCATGGGAACACTACGATTGTTGCCGCGTCCGTAGGGAATGGTGCAGAAGGTGCAGCGGTGATCGCATCCGTTTTGAATCTGGATAAAGGCGCGCACTTGATTTTCAAAACCTGAAATAAGGTGGTGCGCTGTTTCTTCAATTTCCATGATATTATTGACACGCACGGTGGCTTCTTTGTGCATAGACATCTTATCAAAGACAAAGCTTTCTCGAAGCATTTTTTCTTGATTACCGAGGACAAGGTCAACTTCAGGCATCTCTTTATACATGCCGGGATTAATTTGTGCACTGCAGCCTGTCACAATAATTTTAGCCGTAGGGTTGGCTTTTTTAGCCTTTCGGATAGATTGACGGGAAGAGCGCTCCGCCTCATTTGTCACGGCGCATGTGTTGATGATAATTGTGTTCTCGAGACCGTTGCTTTGCGCGTGATCACGCATCACTTCCGATTCATAGGTATTCAAGCGACATCCAAGTGTCACAACCTCTATGCTGCTTTTGTTTACAGAGCGGTTCTTTGAAGAGGGGGTGTTTGGGGAGTTGGTTGCGTTTGACATGAGCTCTCAAATAATCGATTGGTAAAACTGCCCTCAAAAGCATAGCCGACGGGACCTGTTATCATTACCGTTTTTTCATAAACAATGTCAAGCTTTCCGCCATCAAGAATCACCGTTGCGTGATTATCAATGAGTCCGCGGTGTGTTGCGGCAACAACGGCCGCACTGGCTCCTGTGCCACATGCCATGGTAACGCCGGTTCCTCTCTCATAGACTCGCACCCGAAGGGTTTCTCTATCGATAACTTCAACAAATTCTACGTTAGCTTGTTCGGGATAGAGTTCGTGAGCAGTTAGTTGCTTTCCTAAATTATAGACATCGATGCCCTGAACATCTCGGACAAAAAAGACCATATGGGGATTGCCCATGGAAACGGCTACAGGATCCGACAGAACCCCGCGTTGAATGGGGAGGTGCAAGGTATCGCATTCTTTTGCAAGGGGGATATCTTGCCAAGCTAAACGAGGTTCTCCCATGTTGACTTGGATTAAGTCATCGGAAAGTTTTGTCGTGGTGAGGAGCCCTGAGACGGTTTCAACGGTACAAGAAGGTCGTTTGAATTCGTCGGATAACAAAGAGCCAAGGCAGCGTGTCGCATTACCGCAAGCGCCGGCTTCTTTGCCGTCGGGGTTATAAATGCGCATAAAAACGTCCGCCCTAGGATGAAAAGAAGGTTCAAGCACGATCAACTGGTCACAACCGATACCGAAACGACGATTTGCCAGAAGTTGAATTTTCTCCGGTGTTAATGAAAACTCTTCTTCGCGATGATCCAAGATCACAAAGTCATTTCCAAGGCCGTGCATTTTTACAAAAGGATGTTTCATTAGAGTCACTAAAGCTTAACCGTCTATCTGTAATTTTTAGCATTTTTTTTTACCCTATACACCTCTCTTTTTTTCCTCTAGCGTGTTTTTGTCATTCATACGGAGGTTGTCATCATGAAAAAACGCTCTTTATCTTTCGGTCTTGTCACCGGCGCTCTGCTAGCCGTCCCGATGACCGGAACAGCAAGTTTGCCCCATGCTGCTATGGCCGAGCCCTTCATAGAGCTGGAAGCCATGAAACTATTTTGCACAGTCAGGGTTGACTTATCGCAATCAAATATTCAAATTGCCCGGGAGATCGAGCCTACCGTTTCATCTCTCAATTGGACGATACGTTTGCATCCCGAGGCTGATAGCGTTTTGCAAAACCGTTTTGAATCCATAATGCAATTGGTTGCTAATAATTTAGGAGAAGTTGTTTGTGGCTTTGAACCCCAAACGCTCGCTCAGGAGGCAGAGCAAAGGACGCAAAGAGAAGAGCCCGTTTTAAGAGAAACACCGGTTTATAAAGATCCTATTCAAATGAGACCAAGGGCAACTTTGTTGACCTCTTTTTCAATAGGAGAAGAGGCGCAAATTAACTTTAAAGAGAGCTGCAATCGGGTCGAACAAGAAAACGATGATCCGTTGGACGCACTTTCTTTTCCTTCCTCTCCTTCAGGAGGGGACGGCATCCAAGAAAATAGAAATATGTTTGGGGGGATGAGCTTTGACTCTTTTGCTTTTGTTTCTGCTTTTCCCTCATCAAAGGTTAACGCATTTAAGGGGATCGCCGAAAGTGATATAAGGGTTGATAAAGGCGTATCGCCCGCATACCCGAGGCTTTCTAAGGTCTGTTTACCTCCTAAAACACCGGAACCGACTCTGCAAAAAGGCTTTAAGTTCTCTGATTTTTTGAATAAACTTCAAAAGATAGCTGTAACTAATTGGTTGAAAGCCGAGGTCCTCTCTCCTTTTATGGCAGGTGTGCTTCTTCTTGTTACCTATTTACGCGGCGATGTGCTCTTGCCTCGTGCGACGGCACTTTTATACCGTCGTCGTCAAAGAGGCCTAAGTTTTTAGTTCCTATGTCGTTTTTTTCCATTCTTCTTTTACGGATTGTATTGCAAGAGCCGAGTCAGACATAGCGAAAAGGTTTGGGTTTGTCACAAATATAGCCATAAATTTTTCAGGGTTTTCTTGATAAAGTTCTGTGAGGAGTGTTTCTTTCGCAGGAAAAGAGCTCATTAGAGCAGGTGTTTCCGCATGCATTTCAAAAAAGATTTCTGCATCTTGAGGGCTCATGACGCTTAGGAGATTTGCGAGAGCTCTTGAGGTTTGAAAGTGTTGCCAGTCAATGGGGACATTCCAGTCACCGCCCCAAGTGTTAAAGCCGTTTTTATCAAATATATCAATGATATCTTCAGCTAAGCCCGGTAGTTTGTCATTTTGAGCACGCCGGCGATTGATATATTGATTGCTTCCGGCAGCGGGTTTTGTCCGGCGAATACCTTGTTTTTCTGCTGCATCATTTTCAAAGCTGTGGAAGGGATTTTGTACGGGATTAATATCAACGGCAAGGCCATAAGCATGCATGGACAGATTACTTGAAGCGCCGGTAATCGTACGGGCATTATAAGAAGAGCTATTATTAGCATTCATGGATTTATCGTCATTCCCTTCAAAGAATTCTATGCGTTTGGCTTGGTGGATCGGGAATTGACGTTTATAAAGTTCTTTAAAGATCTGTAAAACGCGTGGGGCAACCGCATCCATAACAACGCATTCACCGTTTTGGTGCTGTTTCCCTTTGAAATCAACGTAGGAAAACGTTACCAGTTTAAGGCGGTAAAGAGGAATCGGAGAAGAGCGCCCCCAGTCTTTTTTTAACTTTTTGAAGGCTTCGGAATTTTTATCTCCCCGTTGAATATCTTCATTTAAAACGCTTTCATAAGGTGTAATCCGAAAGGTCATCTCTGTTTCTCCTGTCGTTGCGTAAGTTGAAGGTGATAGAAGAAAGCCGGATGTTAGAAGGGTGATGAAGAGTTTTTTTATCATTCTTTTTCCTCAGTGTAGAGTTTCCTAGAATCCAATGTAGCCTTAAGATTTTCTTTTTTCAACGCCTTCTTTTGAATAAGATTTACTTTCGACTTGTGAAAAAATATGTATAAATAGAGGGGAGTTTTGATAAATTTTTAAGGAGATTACCCCATGACACCGGCCTTTAAACAAAAAGAGGAACAGGACAAGATGCAAGCCGACGTTTTTGAAACAAGACGTGCTATGTCACAAGAATTGGACAAGGTGTTGTATGAGCCCTTTCCCGTTCTTGATAAAGGTTTTGTGAGGGTCATTGATTATATGGGTAATGATGCGGCTGTCACACAGGCCGCTCGGGTTTCCTATGGTAAAGGCACAAAAATGCTGAACCAAGATAAGGGGCTTATTAATTACCTTATGCGCCATCGTCATACAACGCCCTTTGAAATGTGTGAAATTAAATTTCATGTGAAGCTTCCTATTTTTATAGCTCGCCAATGGATTCGTCACCGCACGGCTAATGTGAATGAATATTCTGCGCGTTATTCTATTTTGAGTAAGGAATTCTATATCCCCGAGCCCGAGAAACTGGCAGTCCAATCCACTATTAATAAACAGGGACGAGGGGAAACCTTAAATGCCAAAGATTCTGCTCGTGTTTTAGAAATTCTACGGGGTGATTCCGAGCGTTGTTACGAGCATTATCAAGAAATGCTCAATGAGGATGCAAATGAGACTGTCCTTGATCCGACACGTTCCGGGCTGACACGTGAATTGGCAAGGATGAACCTTACTATGAATTATTACACGGAATGGTATTGGAAAGTTGACCTGCACAACCTCTTTCACTTCTTGAGCTTGCGCGCCGATTCACATGCGCAATATGAAATTCAAGCTTATGCAAATACCATGCTCGAGCTTGTGAAGAAATGGGTTCCTCTCTCTTATGAGGCTTTTGTGAAGTACCGTCAACAGGCTATGCACCTGAGTCAACCGGCAGCTGAAATTGTGAAAAAGTTGGTTAAAGGTCAAAAAATTTCCTCAACTGAAAAAGGAATGACAGAGAGAGAATGGCGTGAGTTCCTCGAGCAATTGGATCTCAAAGAAGAAGATGTGCTTTTAGATTAAGGGGCTTAAGGAGAAAAAAAGCTTGACCTTTGATGAGGGGGGCATTATATATCCTTTAACTTAAGATGTTTAGTCTTAGTTTTTAAGTCCCCTCAAGGAAGACCCCTGCATTGTGCTTTACCTCTATAGGGCCGATAGTAGGGGTTTTTCATGGAATTCATTTTCTGTCTTGCCAAAGCTTTTGAAAAAAATATAAAAAAGCCTCGTATTAAATACGAGGGTTTTGAAATTAGTTAAGTAAAGCTCGGTACTAGGCAGCAACACATTCTTTAAGGTCTTTGCCGGGCTTGAATTTTGGAACTCTTTTTGCAGCGATTTGAATTGTTTCGCCCGTTCTGGGATTACGGCCTTCTGTTGCCTTGCGTTCAACAACGCAAAAAGTGCCAAAGCCGACTAAACGAACGTCGTTTTTATTTTGCAGGGCACCGGCAATAGCTTCAAATACTGCATCAACAGCACGGGCTGCGTCTGCTTTTGAAAGACTTGCTGATTCACAAACTTTATTTATAAGATCATTTTTGTTCACGGGGTTACTCCATCTTTTTTACAGTTTTAGTGTGGTAAAAGACCACCTCGTATAAAACCTTACGCAATAAGGGATTGACGGTCAATGGACAGAGTGTATTTTTTCTGAAAAAACGACATTTTCTAAAACTTTAGACAAAAATCATCGAAAAAAACAAGTAAAACTGGGGTTTTTTTATTGAAGAGATTTTTTGTTTAATTGGAACTTTTTTCGCTCAAAACAATTTTTTCGTTTTGACGGGCGTACCCGAGGACGTTTTTTGCTTGCTCTTCTAACAGATCGGGGCAAATAGAGCCGGGTTTCATCAGATTAACTCGGTGCTCTAATTTGTCGTGTTTCTCTTTTATAACACTTAATTCAACACTTGCCTTGTCAAGGGAATCTTCAAGGGAGCGCAGTGTCATGATTCCTCGGCCGCCTTGGATAAGGTGGTATAAAAAATAAAGAACAAGACATAAAATAATGCTTTGAACAGTATAGCGTCTTGCGCGGCGTCTAAGGTCTCTTATAATCATGCGTTCAGTATAGCTTTTTTTTAGTTTAAAAAAAAGCTCAACGTTTTTTAGTCCCTATAATTTGGAAATATTCCAACTGAATGATTTCATTTAATTGAAGATTAACTTTTTGTTAATAATTACTGCCTCTAAATAAAGCGAGGAGGGGACTCCTATTTTTTATTATGCAACGGGGGTATTTATGCTAAGAAACTATAAAAAGTCAATAAAAAGAATCCCTTATTCTTTTGCCGCTCTGCTTATTTCAATTTCTTATCTTCAAGCAAGTTTTTTAGACGAAGAGATGTTAAGCAAAGCAAAAAACGGTTTGTCTAAGCATCGAGAACCTCTCCCCGAAGTTGAAAGTCAGCGTCCAAATTTAGCAGCTATTGTGAGCGTTGAAGCTATTTCCAATTTTTGGAAAAAAGCTAATAAAGTTGAAGCGGGCAGTTCCACTGCTGAGCAAACCGTGGGTATTAGTCGTGAGCATTCGGCGTTATTTGCAGATATTAAAAGCCATAACGGTTCACTTCCTCTGCAAGAAAAAACGCCCCGAGTTCGCAAGGTTCCTTGGGTTTTTATGAGCTGGGGACAGATTTTAGCAGCAGAAATTAGCGAGTTAACGATCCCCCTTAGACGAGATCAATATATTGGGGCAAATTTAAATCATTTAAAAACACAAGGGCATCGCACGACAAAAGAGGAAGAAGCTTACGGTATTACCGGTGAAGATTTGGTAAGAGTTGAAGAGGCGATTTCTTTTACAGGTAATCGTTTAGTTTATATTAACGGTTTGCGTGAAAAAGCGAAGAATATTTCCTTCGAAAGAAATAGACAAAAAGAAGATCTAAGGCAGCATCAAGGAAAAATTCTACCCGTATTCGAAGAGCTTCAAGAAAAGTTTGAAAGGCGGAAAATTTTGAAACAAGCTTATGCCGAACAGTATGAGGGCGGTCTTTGGGATAGGGCTATTATGATAGCTTATGCGCAAAATAAAACGTTAACCTTCGGAGAGCTTAAAAGAATGGGGGAATGGCTACAATCAGATGAGGTTGTTTATGCCGTTGAAGAAGTACCCGACCTTATTCATTGGATGAGGGAATGGCGTCCTTATTTAGAAGGCAGTGAAGATGAAAGAAATGTCTATAATGTAAGTAGACGGGCGATTTCGGATCTTAAGATTTTGCAATCAACGGATTCCATAGAAGACCCTTACATGGTTAATTTACTGAGTCTGATGGCGTTGGAGGGGAAAACATTAAGAGAGTATGTTGAGGAGACCCATAAAAAACTTTTGCTGCCTGAGTATTTGAAAAAAACGTTGATGCCTCAAAAAAACAAAGTTACCGTTGAGCTAAAAAAGCGTTTGGAACGGGATGAGAGTCTTGCAGAACAATTATTGCGGCCTGTTACTTTATACCCTCGTTTTGTTGTGGCCGGTGTGAGAAGTGATGTAACAGACTTATCACAAAGTACGGTCAACCTTGCTCAATCAGGGCTCATGGATAGCGTCGTTTTAAGCGCCCCGATTGTTTTTCAAATTCAAGAAGAGGGAGCGCCCTCCGTTTCGTCTCCCTCTTTTCCCTATCAAATGGAAATGGATCCTGATAATACCTACGTTTATGATATAGAAACAAGAAGATATCTTCCGGCAACTTCTGAAACTGTTTTACCGAGCTTATTTATCCGTATGGAAAGAGCCGTTGATAAGGGTTGGTTCTATAATGCTCGCAGCACGACCCTTCTTGTTCTTGGCGAGTCATCGGGTTTTGTGCATGTAAATGAGGATGATACGACAGGCAGGGGGTTTCATATCTTGCAAAAGACCGAGACACCTTTTTCCTTGGTTAAAAAAGATAGTGCCCAAGTCGGAACGCAAGCCAATTAGGGACTCCTTGACGTAAAATCCTCTTAAGAGAGGTTTTTACAAGCTCCAATACTGTCGTTGACCTTCTAGTGTCAGATTGCGCCACATTGCTTTAAGGTCGGCAACGCAGCCTTGATCTGTAGTGAGGCGTTGAAGTTGGTCTTGGGAGAGGGCTCTGTACTCCTTATGAGGAACGGCGCCAAGAATCATGTCATAAGGCTCTAAGCCGTCAAGGGAGGTTAAGAGTTCAAGCCCGTAGAATTTCCGAGCTTCTTCAGGGTCTGCATAAGGGTCGTGAACAGAGATGTCAAACCCTTGCTTTTTAAGTTTATCCATAAGGTCAACAACTTTTGTATTGCGTAAATCAGGGACATTTTCTTTAAAGGTCAGGCCAAGGATTAAAAGGCGCTTTTTATTTTCAGAGGCAATACCGGCCAAACGTTCTGCAATAAAAGCCGGCATGGATTCATTTGTTTCTCGTCCTGAAAGAATCACTTCAGGCTCATGCCCGATTTCCTTTGAAAGGTGAGCTAAGTAATAAGGATCGACACCGATACAATGTCCGCCCACAAGGCCGGGCTCAAAGGGAAGGAAGTTCCATTTTGTTTTTGCAGCCTCCAGAACGTCATAAATGGAAACACCGACTTTATTAAAAATTGAGGCCGCTTCGTTAATAAAAGCAATATTAATATCTCGCTGGGCATTTTCAATGACCTTTGCAGCTTCTGCGGTTTTAATGCTAGCCGCTTGAAAAATATTATTGTTGTTCATTGTTCCGTATATTTCAACTAAAAGCTCTGTCACACTTGGTGTCTCGCCTGCCACAACTTTTGTAATTTTATCAACGGTATGTACTTTATCGCCGGGGTTAATGCGCTCCGGAGAGTATCCTAAAAAGAAATCTTTTCCTTGCGTAAGGCCGGATGTTTTAGCAAGAAGCGGGCCGCATATATCTTCTGTTACACCGGGATAAACGGTGCTTTCGAAAACAATAATAGAATCCTTTTGAATGACTTTACCAAGGGTTTCGCATGCTTTTTCCAAGGGTGTGAGGTCGGGTTTGTTGTCTTTTGTAATGGGGGTGGGCACTGTGACGATATAAATTTCTTGCTTTTCTATTTCTTCTACATTGTGCGTAACATGCAATGCTGTTGTTTTTAGAGTGCTTTTATCTATTTCTGCCGTGCGATCATAACCCCGTTGCAGTTCTTGGATACGTTCTTGATTGATGTCAAAACCAACAACACTGTAATGTTTTGAGAGTGCCACAGCCAAGGGCAAACCAACGTAACCTAATCCGATAACGCAAATTTTTTTCATCTAATACGGCCTTTTTTAACCTTAAAACGAAACTATCGGGATTGTCGCCTTGACAAGGGACTTTGTCAAGGAGAGTATGGGGGCTATATCAGACTCTTTTAAACCATAGAAAAACCAACCATGTGCGGCATTACCGGATTTTTACATTATAATAATTCTCGATCAATAGATGAACTTGATTTTATCGTTAAAGCAATGGCTGAACAAATCAAGGAAAGAGGCCCCGATGACGGGGGGCAATGGATCGATGCAGAGTACGGCGTGGCTCTTGGTCATCGTCGCCTTTCCATTGTGGATTTATCGCCTGCGGGTCATCAACCTATGGTTTCGGCTTGCGGGCGTTATGTGCTTGTTTATAACGGTGAAATCTATAACGCTCTCGATCTTAAAACGGACATTTTAAAAGAGCATCGGGTTTCTTTTCGAGGTAATTCCGATACGGAAGTTCTTTTGGAAGGTTGTGCCCTTTGGGGGGTTGCTAACACGGTTAAAAAATGTATCGGGATGTTTGCCTTTGCGCTTTGGGATCGTCGCACAAACTCTTTAACCCTTGTCAGGGATCGTATGGGGATTAAACCTCTTTATTGGGGATGGCAAGGGCAAGGAAATGACAGAACTTTCTTTTTCGGATCGCAGCTCAAGAGCTTTACGCCTCACCCTTGCTGGAATCCTAAAATTAACCGATCCGTTGTGACATCTTATTTGCGTTACGGTTATGTGCCGGCACCCCGCAGTATTTATCAAGAGATGAATCAGCTTGATCCGGGGCATATTCTTACGTTGACTCAAGGCGGTGAAGTAACGCTTGAGGCTTATTGGCGTCTTGAAGATTATGTAACACAAGACCCGACCCGTTGTGACCCTGATCAGAGCCTTGACCAACTCGAGACTTTGCTCAAAGATGCCGTCGGACGTCGTATGGTGGCCGATGTGCCGTTGGGGGCTTTTTTATCGGGGGGTATTGATAGTTCTTTGGTTGTTTCTTTAATGCAATCTCAATCTGCAAGGCCTATTAAAACATTCTCTATCGGTTTTGAACAAGCGGAGTATAATGAAGCACATTACGCAAAAGAGATTGCCGAACACTTGGGGACGGAACATACGGAAATGTACCTTCCTGTCGAGCAAGCGGCTGATATTATTCCGGAAATTCCCCGGTGGTTCGATGAGCCTTTTGCGGATTCTTCTCAAATCCCCACCTATCTTGTGTCAAAAATGGCGCGGGAGCATGTGACCGTTTCCCTTTCCGGAGACGGCGGAGATGAACTCTTTGCAGGCTATAACCGCTATTTCTATACCAAGCAGTTATGGAATAAATTCAGTTGGATGCCGCCTGCACTCAAAAAGGCTATGGCTGCGGGTGTGACGGCTTTTTCCGAAGAAACATGGGATGCCGTTGGAAAATGTATGCCGGAACGTTTGCGTCCTAAATACGTGGGGCAAAAAGCGCATAAGTTTGCCAAAATAATGCAAAGCTCAACGGAAGAAGGTCTCTATCAAGCCCTTGTGAGCCAGTCCCATAACCCCGAGAAGTATAGCTTGGAAAGTCGTGAAAACCCTGATTGGGCTCACTTGTTAAAGCGTAAAGATTTTCCTTGTTTGATTTCTTATATGCAATATCTGGATATGAAAACTTATTTGCCCAGCCCAATGATATTCTGACTAAAGTTGATCGAGCCAGCATGGCGGTTAGTCTTGAGGCGCGGGTTCCCTTACTGGATCATCGTGTCGTTGAATTTGCGGCAGCTATGCCCTTGGATTTAAAAATACGAAATCAAAAAGCAAAATGGCCCTTGCGTCAACTTCTCGAACGTCATGTGCCGGCGCGCTTATTTGAGCGCCCTAAAACAGGCTTTGGCATTCCCATTCATGATTGGCTTCGAGGGCGTTTACGAGATTGGGGGGAAGATCTTTTAAGTGAGAACAGCCTTAAAGATGCCGGAATGCTTAACCCTAAAACCGTGAGAACCCTTTGGGAGAATTACCAAAAAGGCGAAAACCAAGAGGCATATGCGTTGTGGAGCATGCTTATGCTTCAAGCTTGGCAGCGCCACAAAAGTCTCCTTTGAGTTTTTTTTGATCTTTTACTTTTAGAGTCGGATTTAATATCTTTCTTCGAAAGAAGGGATAGCTATGCTATAAATGAAAAACGAAAATTAGGTGCGCCGTACATAAATGTCAGACTTGTCCTTCATTCCCCTTAAAATTCACTCGTCTTATTCCTTGGCTGAAGGAGCCATCAAGTTGCCGGCTTTGTTGGCGCATTGTGAAGAGCATAAAATTCCGGCTCTTGCCTTAACAGATACAAATAACGTCTATGGAGCCATGGATTTGTGTTTGAATGCGGTTAAAAAAGGCATTCAGCCCATCATTGGGGCAAAGGTTACGGTGCGCTCTCCCTTTAAAAATAACAACCTGAGATTGGGTGAGGAAGACACAATTGAGTTTCACGAGCTGGTCCTTCTGGCTAAGTCTCAAAAAGGGTATAAGAACCTTATTAAAATTCTTTCTCGATCTTTTTTGGCGCATCCCGATCATACCGAACCCTATACGACGTTTGAGCAATTAGAGACTCTTAATGAAGACCTTATTGTTTTGACGGGCGGGCTTGGGGGCGGGGTGGCGCAATATCTTTTGAAGAAAGAGCCTAAAACTGCTGAAGCCTATCTTGAAAAATTAAAAAGCTTTTATGGGCTCAATTTGTATGTTGAGATTCATCGTTTTAATATTCCGGGAGAAGCAGAAACAGAGCCGGCTCTCATTGATTTGGCTTATAAATACAATTTACCCCTTGTGGCCACAAACGAAGCTTTTTTTATTAATAAAGAGCAATATATTGCCCATGATGCGTTGCGCTGTATTGCCACAGGTTCTTATGTGTATGATCCTGTGCGTCCGCGCTTAACGCCTAACCATCGCCTTAAAACCCAAGAGGAAATGTGCGAACTTTTTAAGGATCTGCCCGAGGCTTTGGCCGCCACCGTTCAAATCGCGAAGCGTTGTCATTTCCTTTTAGAGCCTCTTCCGCCCGCCTTGCCTCCCTTTAAAACAGATAGGGGAGAGGACGAAGAATTAAGAATTCAAGGAGAAGAAGGTCTTTTATATCGCTTGGAGCGTCAGGTTTTAAAGTCTCTGATATGACTGAGAATAAAAAAGAAGAAATTAAGAAACTCTATTTTGATCGCCTTAGATTTGAAATTAATGTGATCCGTGAAATGGGGTATTCCGGGTATTATCTTATCGTTGCAGAATTCATTAAGTGGGCTAAGTCTCAAAATATTCCCGTTGGCCCCGGGCGCGGATCAGGCGCAGGCTCCCTTGTGGCATGGGCATTAACGATTACCGATGTCGACCCTATTGAATTGAATCTGCTCTTTGAGCGTTTTTTGAATCCTGAGCGTGTTTCGATGCCGGACTTTGATATCGACTTTTGCCAAGAACGTCGAGATGAAGTGATTCAGCATGTTTGTGACGAATATGGCGCTGATAAAGTGGCGCAAATTATTACCTTTGGAAAGTTACAAGCCAAAGCGGTTATTCGAGATTGCGGCCGTGTTTTGGGGATGCCCTACGGGCAGGTGGATCGTATTTCAAAACTCATTCCGGCCAATCCGGCCAACCCTGTCACCCTTACGGAAGCCCTCGAACAAGTCCCCGAACTGGCTGATGAAATTAAGGCGGATGACAAAGTAAAAGAGCTCTTTGATATTGCCCTGCAATTGGAGGGCTTGTATCGACATGCCTCAACCCATGCCGCCGGTGTGGTCATTGGGGGAGAACCCCTTGAAAATATTGTAGCACTTTATAAGGATGACCATTCGCCCTTGCCGGCCACCCAATTTAATATGAAATTTGTCGAACTCTGCAGCTTGGTGAAATTTGATTTCTTGGGGCTTAAGACCTTATCCGTGATGCAGGGCGCTATAGATCTTATTAAGAAACATCAAGGCAAGGAGGTTATTCTTCCGGAAATTCCTTTAGATGACTCAAAAACATTTGAGCTTCTTCAAAGTGTTGAAACCGTCGGTGTTTTTCAGCTTGAAAGTGCGGGAATGCGGGATGTGATCCGCAAGCTTAAGCCGGCACAGTTTGAAGAAGTGATCGCTTTAGTCGCCCTTTATCGACCGGGCCCCATGGACGATATTCCCCGTTATATTGCGTGCCGGCACGGTGAGCAGGAAATTACCTATGCCCACCCCCTGCTGGAGCCTATCTTGAAAGAAACCTACGGGGTTATGGTTTATCAAGAACAAGTGATGCAAATTGCTCAACAATTGGCGGGTTATAGCCTTGGTCAAGCAGACTTGCTCCGTCGTGCCATGGGTAAAAAAATCCAAGCAGAAATGGATCAACAGCGGGATATTTTCACAGCCGGTTGCCAAGAGAAAAATAAAATTCCCATCACAACGGCTAACCGTATTTTTGATCAGATGGCTAAGTTTGCCAGTTACGGATTTAACAAATGCCACTCGGCTCCCTATGGCTTGATCGCCTATCAAACAGCTTATTTGAAAGCAAATTACCCCGTTGAGTTTATTGCATCTATGATGACATACGACTTGAACAATACCGATAAGCTGGGTATTGGTCGGGAAGAATTGATGCGTCTAAAAATCCCCCTTTTGTCTCCCGATGTGAATCACTCTTTTGCCAGATTTAGCGTTGAGAAAAGGGATGATACCTTTGGCGTTCGCTATGCCTTGGCGGCTCTTAAAAATGTGGGGGAATCAGCGATTGACCTTATGGCGGCAGAGCGCGAAGCCCATGGCCCTTTCTTAGATATTATTGATTTTGCCCGACGTCTGGACAGCAAAGCTATTAATAAACGCATGCTTGAAAATCTAATAGCTTCCGGAGCTTTTGATTCTTTGGACCCCAATCGTGCAAAGCTTTACGGAAACATTGATCTCATTTTAAAACATGTGGGAGAGAAAGCTGCTCAACAAAATAGTAATCAGCATTCTCTTTTCGGTGGGGGAGGTGATAGCGCCGTAGACCTTCCGCCTGTTGTGTTAGCCGAAGTCCGACCTTGGGGACGGGCAGAGCGCGCTCAAAAAGAATTTGACGCCGTTGGATTTTATTTAACGGAGCATCCCGTTGATTCCTATGGGGATATGTTAAAGAAATGTAACGTAAAAACTTATGCCGAACTTAGAAATACGGACTTTGGTTCCGGTGAGTTGGCCGTTAATTTAGCAGGAGTCGTGGTTAGCAAAAAAGAGCGCCTTTCTAAGAAGGGTAATAAGTTTGCCTTTATTCAGTTTTCCGACGCTACGGGTTTTTATGAGGGGGTTTTGTTTGCAGAAGCCTATACAAATTGTAAAGACTTGATTGAGCCCGGCACAGCTGTATTGATCAAAGCTTTAGCAAAGCGAGAAGATGAAGAGGTACGCTTTGTTATTCAGAGCTTGTCTCGTTTAGAAGATTCGGCCGCGGCCGCCTCAAAGCTTCTTTCCATGACAGTGACGGATTCAAAAGCATTGGCACACGTGAAAGAAGTGCTTTTGAAATCAGGTGTCGGAAGTGCTCGGGTCGAGTTGACATTGCGATGTGAAAATTATGAATCCCTTATCAACCTTGCAGAGCGCTATAAAATAACACCGGCGACCCTTGATAATTTATCGGTTATCGGTCATCTCCGGCAGATTAAAGTTGCCTGATAGGAAAAGCTGTTTATAGGAGGAAAAAAATGAATTTTATCGATAGCCATTGCCATTTGGATTACAAGGATTTTGAAGGTAACATTGATCCCGTTCTCGAGCGTGCCAAAGACGTCGGTATTAAAGCTTTTTTAAATATCTGTACTGAAATTGAGGAAGCGGCGCAAGTCATTGCAACGGCCGAAAAGTATCCCCAAGTTTTTGCAACCGTGGGCGTGCATCCCCATGAAGCAGAGCCGGATTTAAAGCAGCTTTCGAAGGACGACCTTAGGAATTGGTTGGTTGAGAAAGCGCAACATCCGAAAGTGGTCGGCCTTGGAGAAACGGGACTTGATTTTTTCTATGATAATTCCCCGCGTGATTTGCAAATTGAGGCTTTTGAAGCCCATGTACAAGCTGCAAAAATTACAAAGCTTCCTTTGATTATCCATACCCGTTCTGCCAATGAAGAGACCGTTGACGTTTTACAATCGGAAAGGGGGCGCATTACCGGCGTGATCCATTGTTTCAGCGAGACAAAATGGCTGGCCGATCAGGCCATGGAGCTTGGTTTTTATATTTCGATCCCCGGGATTATCACTTTTAAGAAATCCCAAGAGTTACGTGATATTGTGAAAGGTTTGCCTTTAGAGCGTTTGCTCCTTGAAACCGATGCACCGTTCTTGGCTCCCGTTCCCCATAGAGGCAAACGCAATGAGCCCTCGTTTATGATCGAGACGGCAAAAGTTCTGGCTGACTTGAAAGATGTTAGTCTTGAAGAAATTGCCCGTATTACGACGGACAATTTCCAAAAACTATTTACAAAGGCTGATGTTTCTCCGCTTATTTTGTAAATTCAGGCAAGTCTTCTTTAGGCATGTAAAGGCTTTCATCTTCCACGGTAAAAGTTCCGTCCTTATTTATACGACGCAGTTCGTAGCCTTTTTGCTTTAGGAGATTAATGATACCGTATTCACCGGATAGATGACCTGCACCGAAGAAAAAAAGACAGGACGACTTCTGCTCTTGAAGAATTTGAAGCATTTTTGTTTCCCATGCTTTATTGCGCTCTCGGACAGAAGTTGAATCAGCAAAGTGAAGACCCTTTAAATAGTTTTCAAAGTAAGGAGTCATGAAGTCATTTAAATTTGTAGGGGGTTCATTGTTTAGGGGGGATTGATCACCTTCTTTATCCATCGAGCTTTCCGGAAGCATATCTGTTAATCTCCGGATTTCACTTATAAGAGTTGTCCAAGACAGATAGGTTCCAAGCCCGTTTTCTAATTTTTCTGCGATTTCAAGGGCGTCAGAATTTCCGCGGAGCGAGTCGGAATCTAAGGCAAGAATTTTGTGTTTTTTAGAAAATATATCAGTTATTAACGCATCCATACCGAAAAGGTATCGGTCTCTATTTTCGTTGTAGGAAAAGGAAGCAAAAATAAAAAATTCATAAAAAGCCCTTAAAGAAAGTGTCTCAAGCTCTTTAATAAGTTCCTTTCCGCACTCCGGCTCCTCTTGGAGAATAAAAGTTAGACAACTTTGAAAGCGAGAATCGTTAATCCATCCCTTTTCTAAGAACTCACGATACTTCCCAAGTTCTTCTGTAAGTCTGGAGTCCCAGTGTTTTAGTTCGGCTTCTGTTTCCGACTTTACATAGATCGAGCGAAAAGTATCAATTTGATAGGCTCTTTCTTCTTCCAAGGCTAATTCGATATTTAAAACGATTGAGGGGTGTTCTTTTTTTCTTTTTCTGAGAATGTCGAGCGTGGAGATATGCTCTTCATCATAAAACTCTTCTCCTCCGAGTCCTGTTTCCGACACGGCAACGGTTTGAGGGTTGTTGTAAAGGTGTTCTATGATTTCTTTTACACGTTTAGGTAAAAAAACAATAGGCAATGTATGATAAGTGCCGAGGCAATAGCTGTCTAAAGGGGATCCGTTTTGAAAGATTTGATAGAAAAAGGGTGTCGAGTTTTCAATTGCTTCTTGCGCGTCAAGGGAAAGCTCAGCATATAAATGCTTTTGTACTTTTTCCTTGTGTTCTTCAAAGGTGCACTCTTCCCTTGGAAGGGATACGAAAGAGGCGTCGGCTTTAAAAGGAGCCGTAGAAAAGAGGGCGAAAAAAAAGAGTAGGGAGGATAGACGAGAAAAACAAGAAGGCATGAAAAATACTCCAAAAATATGTTTGAAGTATTTTTGTAAATGTCACTCTAGTTTGTCAAGTTATTTTTTATCTTAAAAGGTCGTTTTAGATTTCTTCAGGGAAGACTTTAAAGTTTTTGCCATTAAAGATCCGGGTAAGGCATTGTCTTGTTGATCGGTATATCTCATAGCCCAATCGGTGGAATGTTCTATGGATGCTATGCCGCAGGCAATGCCGGAAAAAGGCTTTGTTCTTTGGTAAGAGACATGGCTGCTCTTTGTGCGAGATTGAGCCCTTTTTTTAAATTCTTTTTCCCTTTGTTTCCTCTCTCTTAGAGCCAAAATTTGAGAATTAATCATGATAAACCTCCTAAAAATGTTTATATCTGAAAGTAAAGGGTTTTAGCTTGCCTTTTTTAGAGTGCACACTTTTCCTTTAAGGTTACTCGAGGCTTTAAAAGAAATGGCCTTGCGGGGCGTAATTGTTACTTCAACACCTGTTTTAGGATTACGTCCTACGCGGTCTCTTTTTTGACGAACGGAGAAGCTTCCGAAAGCGGATAGTTTTAACTCTCCTTCTTTGGCAAGACTCTCGATCATTTCATTTAAGGCCGTATCTAAAATATTGCTGGCTTGTTGTTTGGGGACACCGATTTCCTTTGAAAGTTTGTCGCTAATTTCATTACGCGTAAGAGTTGTTATCGTTGCCATTATCTTTCTCCGGAGGCTAAGGTTAATAAGCTTTTACGCGCTTAAATTTTCAAGTACATGCTAGAAAGATTATAAAGCAATGGTTACTAAACTATTAATAAAAAGCTTAAAATTAGAAAAAGATCGGAAAAATTTCGGATAAAAATTTTAGAGATTTCTATTTAGGATGAGTTTGCCGTCTTTGAGAGAAAGAGCTATTTTTCCTGTTATAAGGTCAAGAGCCGTTTTGCCAAAAATATCATAGCGCCAACCGTTTAAACAAGGAATATCAGCTTTTTCTCCCTGTCGAATAAGGGTAGCTATATCTTTACTGGAGGCCAGTATTTTTTCGGCAACCTCCTCTTTTTCAGCAACATATCTTAAGAGCAAGCGTAACATATCATGCGTTAAAGGATTAATGGAAGCTTCGTTAATAGGCGTGGGGAGTTTCGGGCACTCTTCCGGAGGCAAGGCGCTTGCTTCTTTAAGAAGGCTGATAATCCCATCGCCTATTTTGCGGGAGAGATTTTTATCGCGAAGCCCTCTGGTTTTTCGGAAGTCTTCAAGGGATTGGGGGTTTTGTGTGGCAAGCTCTATGATTAACTCGTCGCGCATAATCGTTTGTCGCGGCTTATCTTCGGTTTCTGCTTGTGCTTCCCGCCATTTAACAAGATAAAACGCACGGGCCAAGACGGACGGTTTTGAGGTGCGAAGTTTCAGTTTAAATAAAAGACGATGGGGGTTTACCTCATAAGTTTTGGGGTCTAAGGCAAGTTGAATTTCTTCCGTAATCCAATTTTCCCGTCCTTCTTGTTTAATTTTAGCTGAAAGATGCGTATAGATCTCTCTTAAATAGGTTACATCGCCGATGGCGTAATCCAACTGTTTAGGCGTGAGGGGGCGTTGCGCCCAATTGGAAAAACGAGCACTTTTATCAAGGGCATTTTTGGTTATCTTTTTCACAAGGGTTTCGTAGCCGGCACTATCCCCAAAACCACAGGCCATGGCGGCTATTTGAGTATCGAAAATATTTTTCGGCAGCTCTCCCATGAGAGCTAAAAAGATCTCAAGGTCTTGGCGACCTGCATGAAGCACTTTCAGCATATCGGGGTGGGCTAATAAGTTTAAAAGAGGTTGCAAGTCCATTCCGTCGGCAAGGGGATCAATAATTGCCGCTTTTTTGCGGGTGGCAATTTGAATTAAACAGAGTTGCGGAGTATAGGTGCGTTCTCGAATGAATTCCGTATCTAAGGTCAAGAAATCATCTTTCAGTAAATCGGCATGTGCTTCGGAGCAAAACGCCTCGAGATCCTTTGTCGTTTGGATATATTCGTATTCTTCGCTCATTTTTAACCTATGGAAACTCTAGTATTCTATGTAAAAATAATTTATAGTTCGAGACAAGATAACAGATATTAAAGAAAGTTTAAACATGCATCCGTACCGTACACATAACTGCTCTGAACTCCGTGCAAGCCATGGGGGAGAAATCGTTCGTCTGAGCGGTTGGGTTCACCGTAAAAGGGATCACGGAAACCTGCTTTTTATTGATTTGCGGGATCATTTTGGCATCACCCAGTGTGTGATTAATGTAGATGATGCGGATTTTAAGGTTGCCGAAGGGGCGCGTTATGAAAGCGTTCTTACAATTACGGGCAAAGTTGTAAAACGGAGTCCTGATACGATCAATCCCAATATGTTGACCGGTGAAATCGAATTATCCGTTGAGGATCTTAAGGTAGAATCTACGGCCGAAATGCTTCCCATTCAGGTGAATAGTGATAAAGAGTTTCCTGAAGATACACGCTTACGGTATCGTTTTTTGGATTTGCGCCGTGAGAAAATGCACAATAATGTAATTTTACGTTCTAAAATTATCAGCTCTATTCGTAAACGCATGACGGATCAGGGTTTTCTTGAAATCCAAACACCCATTTTAACCGCAAGTTCTCCGGAAGGGGCACGGGATTTCTTGGTGCCGAGTCGTTTGCACCCCGGAAAATTTTATGCGCTTCCCCAAGCGCCTCAAATGTTCAAGCAACTGCTTATGATGGGGGGATTTGATAAGTATTTCCAAATTGCCCCTTGTTTTCGGGATGAAGATGCCCGCGCCGATCGTTCTCCGGGAGAATTCTATCAACTGGACTTTGAGATGTCGTATGTAACCCAAGAGGATGTTTTTCAAGCCCTTGAGCCGGTTTTACAAGGCGTTTTCGAAGAATTTTCTAACGGGCGCTCTGTTACATCAGGTGCTTTTCCTCGTATTGCTTATGCGGATGCAATGTTGACTTACGGTTGTGATAAGCCTGACCTTCGTAACCCGTTGCTTATTTTTAACGCAGCTGAGGTTTTTGAAGGATCCGATTTTTCAATTTTTGCAAAAGCCCTTGAAAAAGGCTCTGTTGTCCGCGCCATTCAAGCAAAGGGAGCTGCTGCTCAACCCCGTAGTTTTTTTGATAAGATGAATAAATGGGCCCAGAATGAGGGCGCGCCCGGTATCGGTTACATTACGTTTTTAGACGGAGAAGCCAAAGGCCCCATCGCTAAATTCTTGGATGAAAACCGTCTCGCAAGACTTAAAGAGCTAACACGTACGGGAGAGGGCGATGCGGTCTTTTTTGTATGTGATAAAGAAGCAGGTGCGACCAAATTAGCAGGAGCAGCTCGGACAAAAATTGCTGCGGATCTTGGGCTTATTGAAGAAAATTGCTTTAAGTTTTGTTGGGTTGTGGACTTTCCAATGTTTGAATTTGATGAAGATCGTCAGTGTTTGGACTTTTCCCACAATCCGTTTTCCATGCCTCAAGGCGGCTTAGAGGCTCTTGAGAAAATGAATCCGTTGGAGATAAAAGCCTATCAATATGATATCGTTTGTAACGGTATTGAGCTTTCCAGCGGCGCCATTCGAAATCACTTGCCGGAAGTAATGTATAAAGCTTTTTCAATTGCCGGTTATACAAAAGAAGATGTAGAAAAGGAATTTTCAGGCATGATTAATGCTTTGAAATACGGCGCCCCCCCTCATGGAGGAAGTGCTCCCGGCATCGATCGTATCGTTATGTTGCTTGCAGACGAGCCTAATTTACGAGAAGTGGTTGCTTTTCCGATGAACCAAAAGGCGGAAGACCTTATGATGAGCGCTCCGAGCGAAGTCTCGCAAGAGCAGTTGGATGAGCTTCATATCAGCCTTAACCTCCCGCCTGAAATTCTTAAAAAAACACTTGCGACGAATTGAGTTTTTGCCTGAAAACTTAGGGTTCTTGTTTTAGTAACAAATACCGTCTTCAGATATGATATCAAATATTATTTGAAGACGGGGAGGGAATAGAGTCGCTTAATAATATTGATGATATTTTCATGATGTTTGAATGTGAATCGGAAAAGGCGGTTTTCAACAAAAACCTTAATAAAGTCTGCTACTCGTTTTTGCAATACAACAAATATCTAACGGCGTTCAATGCAAAGGCCTTTAGTTAAGAACCTTGAAACCTTCATAGACGAGGCTGTAAAAATACTTAAGCTTACATGCGGCTTAATGGATGATGATTATTCGGTCATGAGCATTATTCGTTAAGTGTCTTGCATAAGAAACTAAGCTTTCTTGACCTTAACAGCAGTGCCGTAGGCTAGAATTTCGGTCATGCCGCCAACGATATGAGAGGTCGTAAAACGAAGGGTAACAACGGCATTCGCACCAAGATCTTCGGCACTTGTAACAAGTCGTTGAAGAGCCTCATTCCGGGAATCCGTTAAAAGCTCAGTGTATCCTCTGGCTTCGCCTCCGATAAGATTCCGAAGGCCTGCGACAAAATCAGAGCCAACATGGCGAGCTCTGACCGTGTTGCCCATAACAATACCGTAGGTTTCAATAACGTCGTGATTTTCCAAACAATCTTGTGCGGTAATTAACATAGAATTCTACCGTTAACCTGCATAAGCTTTGGGTGAAGGAACACCCTTATCCGATGAAACGTCCCCGTCACTTTTTGCCTTGGAAGCTTTTGACGCTGCATTGGAAACAGGGTTACCGAACTCGTCTTCTTCACGAGGTTCACGTAAAACATACCCTCGTCCCCAAACGGTTTCGATATAGTTTTTTCCATCCAAGTAGTCTGCTAACTTTTTACGGAGCTTGCAGACGAAAACGTCAATGATTTTAAATTCAGGCTCTTCCATACCGCCATAAAGGTGGTTCAAGAAAATTTCCTTAGAAAGAGTTGCCCCTTTACGAATAGCAAGGAGTTCAAGAATAGCGTATTCACGCCCGGTTAAACGAACAGGTTCGCCTTTTGCCTCAACGGTTTTCGTATTAAGGTCAATTCTAAGGTCGCCAACGGTAATTAAAGAATTAGAATGGCCTTGAGAGCGGCGGATAATAGCTCGAACTCTGGCCACAACTTCTTCTTTATTGAAAGGCTTTGTAATATAGTCGTCGGCACCAAAACCAAGACCTTTGATTTTATCATCAATATCAGCCAAGCCTGAAAGAATAAGAACCGGCGTTGAAACGCGAACAGCCCTTAAGCGGCGTAAAATTTCATAGCCGTCAATATCCGGTAACATCAAGTCTAAGATAATAAGGTCATATTCATAATGTCGCGCGATCTCCAGACCGTCTTCGCCAATGGCTGTTGTATCACAGACAAAACCCTCTGATTTTAAGGAAAGTTGAAGAGTTTTAGCAGTCGCCTGATCATCCTCAATTACAAGAACACGCATATTGCCACCTGTTTGTTTTTTATTATTTAATTTATTGTTATCGTATCATACATTAATAGTTATTAACAATCCCTTAAAAAATAATATATTTATTGCTTATTAGGCATTATTACAAGTTTAGAGCGTTGAAATAATTCAATTGTTCTTTCTATAAAATGTATAGAGCAAAAAATATTTTTATGCGCCTACAAAAAAGATAGAGAAAGCTAATTATAAAACTGTGAAATTATTAAGCACTTGTTCCCGCCGAAGTATCTTTCTTTGAAATACGGATTTCAAGAAGGGTCCGAGGCGTTGCCTCGACAACTTCAAATTCATAGCCTGCCGGATGTTCAATAACCTCTTTTCGGTCGGGAACGCGCCCCGCGAGATAAAGCACAAGGCCGCCTAAAGTATCTACTTCTTCTTCTGCTTCTCCGTCGATAAGGGAGACGCCAAGCTCTGTTTCAAGAGCATCAATAGGATACCTCGCATCAGCTAAATAAGATCCCTCTTTTTCTTTAACAAATTTAGCCGTCATATCTTCATGTTCTGCCTCGTGCATATCCCCCAAGATTTCCCGTAAAATATCCCAGGTCGTTACTACGCCGTCGGTGCCGCCATATTCATCCACGACAATGGCAAAGGGAATCTGTTCTTGTCGCATTTTACTTAACAAATCAATAACGGGCATCGAAGTCGGCACAAAAAGAACGCGACACATTAATTTTCGACAATCAAAATCCTTTGCAGAGCGCACGTTAGCAATATCTTTAATATGAACAAAACCTCTGATGTCATCCATCTTCTCAGCGTAGACGGGAAATCTTGAATAATTTTTCGTTTGCATAAGCTCAAGCGCTTCCTCAAATGTCGCATCAATGGAGAGTGCCACCATGTCCGCCCTTGGCACCATGACATCTTCAACGGTCATTTCTTGAAGACGCAGAATATTTGAGAAAATTTCTCTTTCCTCGTCATTTAAAGAAGGTTTTTCCCCTGATTCGTCATCGGCGATAAGTTCGGAAATAGTCTCACGCACCGTGCCGTCGTCTTTCTTTTTGAAAAAAGCTATGAGGCGTGAAAATAAATGTGTCTGTTCCATGTTTCTTACGTTTAACCTTTTTCAATATAGGGGTTTTTGATGTGGAAAAATTTCTTTAAAAGGGTGATTTCCAAGGCTTCCATCTCTTCGGCTTCTTTGTCATTTTCGTGATCAAAACCAAACAAATGGAGCAAGCCGTGAATCAGCAAATGAGTCATATGATCTTGAAAAGTTTTCTGCTGAGAGTCAGCTTCCTTTTTAAGGGTCTCATAGGATAAAACAAGATCGCCTAAGGGAATTATTTCCGGGACTTGCTTGTTTTTTCCCCTCTTTAAAATGTAGCCCGATTCAAAGGAAAGAATGTTAGTGGGGGTATCTTTTTGGCGATATTCTTTATTAAGAGATCGGATCTCGGAATCATCGGTAAGAAGGACACTTAATTCAAAGAAGGGGTCGGTTTTATCGGTATTTTTAAAGACTGCACATAAGACGGCACAAAGGGCTTCTTGAATGAGGACTTGATAGTTAACAGAAAAATCGGTTTTCCACCTTGGTTCTCGAACCAAAATATCAATGAGATGGTCGGAGTGAGGCGGCTTTGAGGAGTCAAAGGGTGCTTCACAAGAAGGGTTAGAAGGGCTTGCAGTCTGCAAGCTCGATCTTGAACTGTCGTCGTTCATATCTTCGGTTTTAAAAGCCTCGTTTCAAAAAGGTTATATAAGATATTATGCCTATTTTCAAGAAAGAATAAAACTCTTTATTTTTTCTTCAGGTTTTTCGGCTACAAAAAATCCAATTCCTTATTGAGAAAAAAGTAAGCGTGATATCGATATTCTATGGCCGGCAAACGCCAAACGGGCAGGTGCATGCTCGACTCAAGGGGAAGGACTTTTATAATTTTATTAAGTGCAAGCTCTAAAGGCGCTAAGAAGGCTCTTTGAAATCACCCATGACAATACCCACATCTCGCAGAATAACCTGACCGCTGCGTTTTTTTCCTTCTTTTTGATAATGGCCGTACTTGGGTCTATGGAAGGTAACCGTGTAATCTGCTTTGACGGCATCTACTTTAACGTCCCCTGTCTCCGAGCACACACCCGAGGGAATATCTAAGGCGACAACTTGTGCAGGACTTTCGTTTACCAGTTTGACAACTTTTAAGTAAGAACCTCGTAAATCTTGGTGCAAACCGGTGCCAAACAAACCGTCTACAATAAGTTTGTAATGGGAGTAATCAACATCCGTAAAGTCATAGATCTTTCCATGCCAAGCATTGCGTTCTGCTTGGGCTTCGGGAGATTGTCGGGGCTCATCCGTGGTGTCCATGGCAACGGTGACTTCAAAGCCTGCTTCATGCAACAAACGAGCCGTACCGTAAGCACTTCCGCCATTGTCACCCGGGCCGCAGAGGACGAGGGTTTTACAAGGTTTAAACTTATCTTTAATAAAAGCAGCGGCTTGCTCGGCGGAACGATCCATAAGTTCTAAGAATGTGCCGCCTGCCTTTATGTGAACGCGCTCCATTGCTTCCATTTGCTCTTTGCTAACAGCTTGTCCCTTGTCTTCTTGTTCCTTGTCGATTTCATCGCTCATAGAGACCTCCGGAATCCTACGCTTAATTCCAGTATAGGAACAAAAGCTTTATAAAGCATTAAATCCTAATTAAAAAAATCTTTAATTCTCCCATGAAAGGCACGGGATGGAGGAATCTCGGAATTCGGATAAGACCGTCCGCTCTATGGCGTTTATCAATAAATTGACCGAGGGTATTGGTGAGTGTCAGGGCCGGAGAATCGTAGGTAGGCAAGAAACTGTCTTAGGCAACCGATTGACTCACTTTTCTTTTATAAAATTTTTAAGGAGTCATTTTTTTCAACACCTTAAGGAAAAATCAATCATTACAATTATAATTTAACTATTTATTAATAATTAAAGTTAATAAATAAGATATTCTATTGAAAACAGGAGATATAATGAAATGAAAAAAATAGTCAAACTAATAAGTTTTGCATTTTTGCTAGCCTTTACGGGTGTTCAAGAGGCTTCTGCAGGTCTGACCGAAACGGCAATGGGCTATGCCGAGAAAGCAAAGGGATATTTTAATGCCGCAAAGGCTTATCAAGCCTCTAAGAATTATGATGATATTGCGGATTCAAAGGCAAAAACAGCCATCAAACTTCTTTGCCAAAAGGGATGCGGTCGTTTTACTTGTGGAAAATCAGGTACAAAGAAAAAAGTCGGTGAGGCCTGTAAGTTAATGTGCCCTCCGAACGATGTTAAAAATTGCGTGAATAAAATGTAACTTTATAAAGGTTTTTTATAACTTTCTTAAAATGCTGTTGCTTGGTCGACGGCATTTTTTTGTTCTTTTAACGGATTATCAATCTATCTATAATAGAATCAAAGGATATGAAAAACAGGAGCCTTTCGGTTTGATGAAAAATGATATAAAAAGGGGGATTCACTCCCAACATATGTGGCCTAAGCTTATAGGTTCTAAGTTTGAAATTCACGTTTGCATGAGTAAAGTGCAATGACGGCTCTTCATATTACTCTTCTTTACGGCTCTTATCGAGAAGGCCGCCAAGGAATTAAAGCCGTTAGGCATCTCCAAAAAGCTTTGAAGTCTCAAGGACATATTGTTACTTTTGTGGATGCAATGGCTTATGATTTTCCGATTTTAAAAAAACGCTATATTGACTATGAAACCGGTACGGCACCGCGGGAAATGGAAGAGCTGCATGATTTATTGCAAAATAAGACGGATGTATTTGTGATTGTTTCCGGCGAATACAACGGCACTATGCAACCGGGTCTGATGAACTTAATGGATCATTTTTATATAGAATTTTTTCACAAACCCGTCGGTTTAGTCACCTATTCCATGGGAGCCTTGGGTGGGGCGCGCGTATCGATGCATCTGTTAACAACCCTTTGTATTTTTGGGATGAGCCCCATTCCGACAATTTTCGGTATCGGGATGATTCAGAATAAATTGGATGAAGACGGGAAAAGCCTTGATGACTCCCTTACAAAAAAATCTAACCAATTTATCAAAGAGCTTAGCTGGTACGGGAATGCCTTTAAAGCGGCTCGTGAAAAGGGGACACCGTGAATTTTTCAGAGATTTTTTGCATTCAAAGTTTCTATAAAAAGGAAAAGAAGGACTAGCCTTTAATACGATTTCCTTTAAGAAAGCGGGAGCTTTTCTAGCTAGGAGAGTTTTTTAAGGACACTATCCAGAGCCCTATTGATATATCCTGCTTCTTTATCATCAAAAAATCCTTTGCCCACCTCAACATATTCGCTAATCAAAAGGGGCTTTGGGGCATCTTTATAGGGATCAAGGAGTTCCGCAATGCCAACAGTCAGAATGCTTTTTAAGACGGCATCTAAGGCCTCAAGAGTCCATGTGCCGACGACGATTTTTTCGAGAATATCGTCGATTTGATCTTTGCGTGTTTCAAGACTCTTCATGAGGTGGAGGAAAAGTTCACGGTCGGGAATGATAGGGTGGTCGTGATTTTTAAAGCGAAATTCAAGAAAACTTTTTGTAACTCGCTGATAGGGAAGGCGGTTTTGATTTGCTTCATAGGCAGCTTGCACAGCCATCAAGCGTGCGACACGGTAGCGCTCATAACGACTGCCCCGGCGGGGTTTTAGGGTTTTTTCAGTACTCTTGCGTGATTTCGCCGTGAGTTCTTCAAAGCTTTTGAATCTACTTTTTTCAGTCATTTTATAAAACACCCATAATGCTCACGGAGTATGTCAAACCCCTTGGGGTTTTGCAAGGAAAAAAGGGATTTTTGCCAAAAGACGCATATAAGTTGGCATCTTGCATAAAAAGCGTTAGACTGGAGTAATATGCGTTTTAAGAATTAAGTTGGGGCCCATTTTTTATGGATTCTCGTTATTTACAGAAAGCACCTGAAAAAGAATCTAAAAAGGCTTGGTTGCATTCTGCGGCCCTCTATCGAGAACCCCGTATTTTAGGAATCCTTTTTCTTGGTTTTGCGAGCGGCCTTCCTTTTTTACTTACCCTTGCCACCCTGCATGTGTGGCTCACCGAAGTGGGAGTAAACAAAACCACCATCGGCTTGTTTGCCCTTGTGACTCTACCTTATAGCTTAAAATTCATCTGGGCTCCGCTTATTGACCAATTCCGAGTTCCCGTTCTGGGACGGCTTTTGGGGCACCGAAAGGCATGGATGATTTTAAGCCAACTTATGTTGATGGTTGCCCTTGTTATTCTCGGGAATACAAATCCTGCTCAAAATATTTTTTCAACAGCCCTTGCAGCCCTCGGGGTTTCCTTCTTTTCGGCCACCCAAGACATCGGCGTTGAAGCCTATCGTGTGGAGCGGTTGGAAGATAATGAAGTGGGTCTTGGAGCCGGAGCCTCAAACCTCGGGTATCGTTTGGGAATGTGGGCATCGGGAGCAGGAGCCCTTTATTTGGCCTCCTCTTTTTCTTGGGCTGCCGTTTACGGATTTATGGCGGCGTGCATGTTGCTTGGCATCGTGACAGCTCTGTTGAGTCATGAGCCGAACATAGAACGCTCCCTCGAGAACATTCTTTCCCTTAAGAAGACGCCACGCCCTTTGCGGGGAATCCTCAACGCGATTTTCCAAAGTTTTAAGAAAACGGCGACCCATTTAAAAGGCCGCACGGATTGGGGGGTGATTTTTTCTTACATTATCTTTTTTAAATTAGCCGATACGGCTTTAAATGTTATGGCTGTGCCTTTTATGTTAGAAATCGGCTTTAGTAAAATTGAGATCGCCCACGTCGGTAAATCCTTCGGTATCGGCGCTATGATTGCGGGGGGGCTTTTTGCAGGGGTTCTTTTAAGCCAACGTCCCTTAAGGCAAACTCTCTTTTTGTGTGCCGTTTTACAACTTACATCGGCTGTTTTCTTTTATGTTCAAACCCAAGTAGGCCATAATATTTATTTTTTGTTTGCAACCATCGGATTAGATAATTTGTCTAACGGTATGGGGTTTGCGGCTTTTATTACTTATTTATCCATGATCTGTCGGAGCGAGCACGCGGGCGCTCATTTTGCTTTCCTAACGTCTATTGCCTCCTTTGCCCGTGTTATTTTTTCTTATTTTTCGGGATGGGCAGCGGATCATCTGATCTGGAGTGATTATTATCTCCTCACAGCCCTTGTATGCTTGCCGAATTGTATTCTCCTTTATTATGCTCACAATGCTTTTAAGCGGGAAGCGATACGGAAAAAAGCTGCGTAAATTTTTCAAAAAATACCTTGATGTCTTCTGCGCTATGGTGTAATTAGAAGATATCAGTCGGGGTGTAGCGCAGCCTGGTAGCGCGCCTGCTTTGGGAGCAGGATGTCGGGAGTTCGAATCTCTCCACCCCGACCATTTTTTTTGGTCATGATCCCCCCATAACGTTAAGTTCTTTATGCCTAAATTCCTTGTTCGTAAGCTTATTAGAGATAAATTTGCCGATCTTGATCATTGGCAGGGCATTCGCGTGTTGTCTAAAAGCGAGTTTACCCATGAACTTAAACGGAAACTTGTTGAAGAAGCAGAAGAAGTTATGGCAGCGGCTACCTTGGAAGAAGTTCTTGAAGAGCTTGCCGATGCCCAAGACATCATAGAAGCCTTGGCTAAAAATCTGGGTTTCTCAAAAACGGATATTTCAGAGGCTCAGGCTAATAAACAGCAAAAGAGGGGCGGTTTTGAACGTCGTGTTTTTGCCGAGATCATTGACCTTAAAGACGAAGATCGCCTTGTTGCGCATTGCCGCTCTCAACCTCACAAATACCAAGAAATTTGAGCCGAAAAGTATTGAGGCTCTGTTGTGCATTCCTTTGAAGTGTTATAGTAAGAAGGTTAAAATAACTCAACGGAAGCCTTTTGATGACAGCCCCCCATCCTTTTATTGCTCACCGCCTTGCAACAATTAAACCGTCTCCGACCCTTGCCCTGACTCAAAAAGCGGCAGAACTTCGGGCGTTGGGTAAAGATATCTTGTCTTTAACGGCAGGAGAGCCTGATTTTGATACGCCGCCGTGGGTTTGTGAGGCTGCAACAAAGGCTATGGCTGCCGGACAAACAAAGTACACGGCAGTTGCCGGCACACCGGAGCTGCGCCAAGCTATTGTGACAAAATTTGCACGAGATAATCATGTGGATTATACGCCTAATGAGATTATTGTGGGAACAGGCGGAAAGCAGATTATTTTCAATGCAATTTTGGCAACGGTCAACAGGGGGGATGAAGTTATCATTCCCGACCCCTATTGGGTTTCCTATCCCGATATTGTTGAAATTGCCGAAGGGACGCCGGTATTTCTGTCTTGTCCCCAATCCCAAGGCTTTAAAGTCACCCCCGAGCAATTGGAAAAGGCCATTACGGCGAAAACCAAATGGTTTATTTTAAATTCTCCCTCTAACCCGACGGGAGCCATGTATAGTTATGACGAGTTGTGGCAGTTGGCTCAGGTACTTCGCCGTCACCCCCATGTCTTAATTATGAGTGATGATATTTATGAGCATATTACGTTTGACGGCAATAAGTTTCATGCCCTTGCGGATATAGAAAAAGAGCTTAAAGATCGTACCTTAATGTTGAATGGTGTTTCAAAGTCTTATTCAATGACCGGTTGGCGCATCGGTTATGCCGGAGGGCCTTTATGGCTTATTAAAGCTATGTCCGTTTTGCAATCTCAAAGCACGTCAAATGCGTGTTCTATTTCACAGGCAGCGGCTCTTGCGGCCCTTGAAGGACCTCAAGATTTCTTAAAACAATGGGTGCAAGAATTTCAAGACAGACGGGATTTTGTGGTTGCAGGGCTTAACGAAATTGACGGTCTTCAGTGCCTTGTACCCCATGGAACTTTTTATGCTTACCCCTCTTGTTCAGACTATATGGGAGCAACCACACCCCATGGAGATCATATCGAGAGCGATGAAGATTTCTGTGCTTATCTTTTGGATGAAGCAGGTGTCGCGACCGTACCGGGCAGTGCTTTTGGACGTTCTCCCCATTTTAGGATTTCTTATGCAACGGACAGAAATACCCTTGAGAAATCCCTCGAACGTCTTAAAATTACCCTAGGAAAACTAACGAAAATGTCTTAAAAAATACTCTCAAAATCCCCGCCTAACGGGTTTTGAAGCGGATTCCGAGGAGGGGGCACAATCCTGTCATGAGGCACTATCCGGGGCAGTCTCCTGTCGTCCTGATTATTTTCTAAAGCATTTTGCGGTTGAGAAAGCGGTGCAGACTTTCCGTAGTAAGTTAATAAATTATTACGGGTGCTCCAGCGCACAATGTGGCGAAAGGGATTTTCTTTATTGACGGAATAGGGAGCCTCTACAAAAGTCAGCCTTTCGTCCGTGTTCCGACGCTCAAAAGAGCTTTGGGGGGTTCGAAAAGCTTCTCCTTCGCTCAAGACAACTACCGCTAATTTATCTTTATCGTTTTGAAGGTCAAAAACACTTCTTTCCTCATTATCAACAACTTTTAGAGGCGATATATGTGTATTGTCATAAAAAGTTTCATGGGAAGAAAGCCGAGGGTTTATGGCATAACGCAACGGATTGCCAAAGCCGTCTTTGCTAGAGGCCTCACTTAAACCAAGGGTTTTATAGGGGACATAACCTGTGGCAAGATTAAGGGTTTCGGTTGTGCAGACAACGGGTTCCCCCCTAGAGGTTTTCGAAGCCGGGCAAGGAAGAACACGGTGTGCTGCGGCAAAAGTCCCCGTTGCCGATAAAACAAGGTCGATATGTTTTGTTGTATGTTGGCGTTTTTGCGTGCTTTTATAGTCCAGAAGCATCGGCAAAGAGAGACTGGCAAGGGTTCCCATGATAGCTAAGACAAGAGACATCTCGATCAGAGAAAAAGCTTGTATTTTAGGGGCGCGGAAATGTTTTCTAAAGTTTAACATAAAGGACACAAGCCGGATCTTTTGTTGCCGTATTCAAGATTTTATTATCTTTTAAGCAGTGCCCGCCCTTTCCTCCTTTTTGAACTCCGTTCCTAATTTGGACGTTGCCGGAAAAAGGGTCTTCCGTATCCAGTTTTTTAGCAATGGTCAGACATTGAAGAGGGGTTAAAAGAGCGCCGTCATTTTTACTGCCGTTGGCATTCCCGATCACAAACCAATGTCCTTGCATGCCGTCGAGCGGTGCATAGGCAACGGTCACAAGGCCGCCTAACTTGGTGGAGGGCGGTGTACTGTTGGGGAGGAGTTCCGCGGCGGCAAGGTGCTCCCAAAAAGAGAGAGCTTCATGGCCGGAAGCGCCTCCGGAGGCGGAAAGGCCGAAGCCTTCAATCATGCCGTTGTTATTGCCGTTTTTAAGACCTGCTTTTAGGTACGAAGAGGCTTTATCATAATCCCCGGGAAGAGCTCCGTAACGATCAACAAAGGTATTTGCGGCTAGACGATATTGGTTCAGCTGAGTCATAATGGTTTTTAGGCGAGCGCTTTCAAGAAGTTCCTGACCCTTTAGAATCCCGCCAATGAGCAGACCGATGATAACAAGAGATATGGCAAGTTCTACAAGGCTGAATGCCTTGAGACGTTTCGTTGCAACGTGTCGAAAAAAGAGAACCGGAGACATTAGTAAAACCCTGTATAAGCTATCTTTTCATCATATAGGCTTGTTTTTAAAAGGCAATGTTATTAAGCTCAAAAAATAACTCTCGAGGAGGTTAAGTCTATGAAAAAAATACTAATTACTGTAATGCTCTTGATGTGTCCTTTGTCTGCAAATGCGTCGTCATCTGAAAATGTTTTAGAGGTAGAGGATGTCCTTGTTAAGATACCTAGTGTGGACGAGGTTTTTCCCATGCGTGACGTTCCCTATTCTTTGGAAGAATTTCTAAAAGGGTTTAAATCTTTGGTTCATAATGATCTGTGGGATGATTTTAAAGTCGGGTGGTCGGCAATTTATGACGGCTATGAGGAAGCTTTAGATTCGGATAAGCCGGCGCGCCGCTTGTCCGTTGAAAAAGAAACGGAGCATATTCACTGTTTTTACAACAGCTTGAGGGGTTCCAATCCGTTAGATGAAGATTACCTTGAGATGCAAAAAATAACGATTTACAGCCGTTTTCTTGCTCCGACACATAGACGTCTAATTGCCGCCAAGAATTCGGACTTAGCAGATCGTGTTACCGATTTTATGCAATAACAGGGATATCTGAATAAAAAAGAGAGGATTTATCCTCTCTTTTTTTATCTAGAGTTCTTTTGATACTCTAGTACCATAAGAAATTAGCAATGGAAGTTAATTGCTTAGCAACATCATCATCATGACCCCATTTGATTTCATGGAGGTCGCCGGTTCTAAATTCATCGTAAACAGGAGCAAGGTGTTGCAAAATCAGTGTGTTATTGATGCTGGGATCATACCAATCCTTGTGTCGTGTTTCGAGTTCATCAAGACGCGGGCGTTTACCGTATTCTTCACCCTTCGCAAAAAAGCGCTTTGTTTCCGTAATGGTTCTGCTGTAACTTCGCGGTGTTAAAAGGTACATCACAGACTTTCGATCGCTTAGGGAAATTTCTTCGGAAAAGAGGTACTGAATCACCGGAATATTTTGCAAAATGGGGAAACCCTGTTTGCTGGTTTTAAGCTCGCGTTGGGTAATACCGGCCAACATTATCGTTTCACCGGCTTTGACCTTGACCGTTGTTTTAACGTGATCCTTTAAAATATCAAATTCAACGGCCGTGGAATTATCGGCAATGATACTTCCGACCACTTGGGTAATACTACTTCCCCTGAGTTCGACGTCCAGGGTAATAAAGCCGTCTTTGTATTCTACAGGCGTTACAATTAATTCCGTACCGATAGGTGTTTCTGTAATATTACCGCCAAATTGGCCTGCAAGGGCAATGTGTTTATTTGTACCTGAGAAGAAGTCTGCCGCTTTACCGACAGTTGCGGTTAGGGTGGGGCGTCCAATAATTTCAACAACTTCATCGCTGGAGTTCGCGATATTAAGGGAATAGTTCAGGGTTCCAAAGGAAATACCTTGGGTGATGAGGCTGGCTGTGCCACCTTTTAGAGCTTCACCTGCATCAGCAGCTCCCCCAAGAGAGGTGTTACTGGATGTGGACGAGTTGTTTGTGGGAAAAATAGGAGCACCTGCCGCGATTGGACCTGAAGTATTTCGCGCCCTAAAATAGTTAAAGGGAGACAACGACATGGTGAAAGTTTCCATGATATTGTTACCTTTGAATGTTTTTCCTGCTTCCGAAACCCGCATAATCACAGCGTCGACCACAATCATATCTTCTTGGAAATCTTTAATGATAACTTGGTTTTCTTGCTCTGCTTTAGGGGCTTCTGCAACGGGGGTGACCGTTGGAGCAGGAGCGGGGGCCACAGGCTCCGGTGCGATTTCAGCGGCGGGTTCGGCTGCAGTTGTTTCCGCAGGGGCAGGGGCTGTTTCCGACCCGGCTGCCGGCGCAGTATCGGCTTGAGCAACAAGGCGACCCGAATTATGAAGATCTTCCCAATCTTGTACACGTCGCTCAAGGTATTTCTTGTGCCGCTTCCCAATGGGCAACGTACTATATTTGGCAAGGTAAATTTGAGCTTGCTCTTTCCTGCCAAGGGCTGCGTAAATGAGAGCTGCCGCGCGTATATTGCGCGCTTCATCGGGTTGAGCCGTCATAACGCGATCAATGCTCATGGCGGCGGTTTTAAGGTCACCCAAGTGATAGGAGGCCGTGGCCAATTCAAACTGGGCGTCCATATGCTTTGAATCGAGTAAAAGAACGTTGGAAAAAAACTCTTGGGCTTTTACATAATCTTTTCTAGCGGCTGCAATACGACCCAATTGAAGCGACGCCAGGGTATTGCAGGGATCAATTTTAAGCACCTGTTCAAAGCCGGCTTGGGCAAGGGTCTCCTTAGCGACATCGCCGTTCTTTGACATAAGGTGATAGGTTAAGGCATTTAACGCATGAACTTGCGCGTTTAAGGGGTCGTCAATAAGCAGGGAATTAAAGGTCTTAGAAGCCAGTTGCAGTTCACCCTTGAGCATTGCTTTCATACCAAGGGCTATTTGTCGATCTTCTGAGGTTTTATGTTCGACCTTAAGAATTTGAGCAAGGGTCAAATCTTGCTCTTCTTGTCCTGCCATATGAGAGGTTTTAGGCCCCTGATCTTGACAGGCTGCGAGTAAGAGGGCTGTAGCAGAAATCATAATTTTTGATGATATCTGCGCTTTGTTTTTTTTTGTGTGCACGATGCGGACTCCCTGTAAAGTAGCTAGAAATTTAATATAATTTTCATCAATTTTTAAAGACTTGTAAAGTCCTTTTAAAAAATACACTCCTTATTAAACTTAGCGTTTGCAAATACAACACACTTCCGGGAAAATAACTAAAAAAGAAAAGATTTTTCATATGCATAGCCTTATCGTCGGAAAATTCCCCCAGACCCGTCTACGTCGCAATCGCCAAAAAAATTGGTCTCGTTCTTTAATGGCAGAAAATAGCCTTAAACCGGAGGATCTTATTTGGCCTGTCTTTGTACGAGAAGAAAGCGTTGAGGCAGAATTTGCCTCGCTACCGGGCGTAAAGCGCTATTTGATTGCCGAGTTATTGGAGGAAATAGCACAGATTTCACCACTGGGCGTAAGAAGCATTATGCTTTTTCCTGTGGTTGCTCACGATAAGCGAGACGAGACCGCTAGTGAAGCTTTTAATGAAGACGGGCTTTTATGTCAAACGGTCAGAGCTATTAAGGAGCGTTTTCCCGAGGTCGGCGTGATAACCGACGTGGCTCTTGATCCCTATACAAGTCATGGTCAAGACGGCCTTGTTATGAACGGTGAAATTGATAATGACGAAACCCTTAAAGCCCTTGAACGCCATGCCGTTGTGCAGTCAAAGGCAGGCGCCGATGTTATTGCGCCCTCGGAAATGATGGACGGGCGTGTTAGTGCCATCCGTCGTGCCCTTGATGCTCAAGGTTTTAGTGATGTGTCGATTATGTCCTATGCGGCAAAATATGCCAGCTGTTTGTACGGTCCCTTCCGTGAGGCTTTGGGGTCAAAAGACTGTTTGGGATTGGCAGATAAGCGGACTTATCAAATGGATCCTGCCAACCTTGATGAGGCGATACGAGAAGTTGCCCTCGATATTCAAGAAGGCGCCGACAGTGTGATTGTTAAGCCCGGCATGCTTTATTTAGATGTGGTACGTCGTGTCAAAGACACCTTTAAAATCCCGACGATCTCTTTTCAGGTGAGTGCGGAATATGCCATGTTGAAACTGGCTGAAAAAGACGGTTTTTTGAATTTTGATGAAGCTATTCTTGAATCCTTGTTATGCTTTAAGAGGGCAGGAGCCGACGGTATCATTACTTATGCAGCCCCTCGTGTGGCGCAACTTCTGACAAAACAACGTGATCACCAAAAAGGAATTAAAGAAAGTGCCTAGAAAAATTATTTCTCTTTCAACACTCTGTCGACTCCTTTCTCCTCTTGTTTTAGGCGTCACTCTTTCAGGATGTATAGGGTCTCAGTTTGTTGTTGATGATGCGGATGATGAAGTTACTTTTCCAAGCCTCCATAACGTGCCCGAGCGCCCCGACTTGCCGGATCGCTCTGCCTATACCGAGGTAAAAGACGGTCTTTCTTTATCACAACAAGAAACACTTGATGAAAATGCTCAATTGCGTAAAGAGCACGGACTATGAAAACTTAACCGTTTTTCTTTTGCTCTGATAAAATAAGCCTGACAATGTCATTTGCCCGCACAAGCGCGGTTTTTTCTTTGGCAAGGTGCAAAGCACGTTTGGCCTGTGAAAGAGCCAATTCCGGATTGCCGAGGGTCAAGGCTTTTTCCGACAGGGCTAAAGCAAGGAGCCCTTTGTTTCCTTGACGACCATGGATGACGGCCAATAAGTGCCAAGCCATGGGATTTTTACTTTCTTTTCGCAACACAAGGTGGAGTTCTCGCAATTCTTTTGTCAGGTCAACTTGAGGCAGCTCTAAGGCCGCTTGCACAGCCGAAAGGCGAATAAGAGGATTGTCGGGTGCAAGAGAAAGGGCGCGTTGATAAGCAGCATAAGCCTCGGCTACCTTGCCGTTTTCAAAGAGAATTTGTCCTTTGAGTTCATGTAAATAAGGATCCTTAGGGTTTTGATCTAGCAGAGGATCAAGCTCCATGAGGCTCCTTTGTAAATCACCGTTTCGGTAATAGGCGATGGCTCTGGCATAACGATCAAGAGTCGTTGTTTTAGAAGGCGGATGTTGAATCAAGGTTGTCATAGGCGAATTCATGAAAGCTTTAATTTTCACGACCATACGATCAAAGCGCTCATAGAGGCGACTCGGTAACGGCTTTCCTTGTGTCTTTAATTGTCCGATAGCACTGTTTAGCATATCAACACGAAGGCTTGAAAGAGGGTGGGTACGCATATAAGCGTCTTGGCGATCAACGCTGCGTAATTCTTGCTTTGCAAGATAAGCCATAAAGCTTTCAAGGCCTTTGGCTGTCCATCCCAATTTATCGAGGAAACGAACAGCAGCCTGATCGGCAGAGGCTTCTTGGCCTTGGCTGTAATGCATTAAAGATCCCATAGCAATTTGCTGTCCTGCCATCATAGCCCCCATGGCCGCATCGGGAGAACCTGCAATGGCGGCAACAATTCCAAGAGCAGCAGACGCCATGGCAATAAGTGACGAACGGTTAATGCTATCTTGAAAACGAGCCACGTGCCCTAAGGAAAGGTGGCCCGTTTCGTGTGCTAAAACCCCAACAACTTCATCAAGGTTTTTGGCCTTCGTAATCAGAGCCGTATTAATGAAGATGGAAAAATCAATGCTGGCAGCCGCATTAATTTCAGAACTTGCCACAATATAAAGATTTAATAGCTTTGGATCAAGGCCGGCAACTCTAAAAATAGGATGCATAATTTCAAGGAGAATGGCTTCGATTTCACTGTCGCGGATAATGCTGCCCTCTTGAATTACGGGGGCGGCTTGAACGCTTTTGAGAGTAACGAAAAAAGACAATGATAAAATCAAAAGAAAAGAGGATTTAAAGGGATTTATAGAAATTTGAGGGCTCCTTTGTGACAGTCACTTCTTAGTTTAAGCGTTTTAAAGAGGAATGACCATAGAAGAGTCTGCAAAAGGGATCTTTTGCAGACTTATATAATAACATCCCGTTTTTTTTCTATTCTTATTCTAATAATTTTTTTAACCAACTTTTACGCGGACGCGTTGCTTTTTTTTTCTCGTCAGATATTACCGTATTGCCGTCAATATCCGGTTTTTTTGGTGGAATTTTGTTACCGTCAGCCTCTTCTTTGTTAGGAGAGGGGCGGCTAGGCAGCTTTTTTTCAACTGTCTTTTTATCCTCACTCTTATCGGATTTTTTATCCTCACCTTTATCAGGTTTTCCTTCGGGGGCTTTTTGGACGGGTAAAACGTCTTGAGGTTTGTTTTCTGTGCCGGACTTTTGGGCTTGCGGTCTTCTGCGAGGCGCGGAGCGTCGCCTTGAATTTCTCCGAGGCTCTTCATCACCCTTAGGTTTTTCAGCTATTTTCACGTCAGAATCACCTGTGATCGGTTTTGCTTTTGTGTCACCGTCACTTTCAGGTTTATTCTGAGAAGGACGATTCCCGCGACGGCGATTTTGCGAACGGCGTTTTTGAGCGTTTCCCTCGGTCTTTTTCTCATCATCGGCGGTCGTTTTTTCCGTGTCACGTTGAGAATCTGTTTTTTTCTCCGTAGTCTCAGGACGATTTCTGGAGCGATTATCACGACGCCTTGAATTGTTTTGTTTTTTTTCTTGATCTTTCTCTTGGGGGATTTCTTCTCCCTCTATAATGTCGTTATCATTATCAGAGCTTTTATTTTTGCGTTCTATTTGCATCATTTTAAAATTAGGGGCGATAAGAGCGTGGTCGCCCTCAATAACGATATGCATTTCATGACGCGTTTCAATATCCGCCAAGTGATCGCGTTTTTCGTTCAATATATAAAAAGCAACGTCCGTCGGTACAAGAGCCTTAATTTTAAGAGAGCGGTTCGTGATACCTTCTTCATCAAGCGAACGCAAAATAAGAAGAGCCATGGACTCTGTCGAGCGCACATGACCTGTTGCATGACAGTGCGGACAAGGTTGAGAGCTTGTTTCAAGCATGCTGGGACGCAAGCGTTGACGTGAGAGTTCAAGAAGTCCGAAAGGAGAAATTTTTCCCATTTGAACCCGTGCCCGATCATTTTTAAAGGATTCGCGAACCTTACGTTCTACCTGATGGATATGTTTGCGGTCATCCATATCGATAAAATCGATGACCACCAAACCGGCAAGATCCCGTAAACGAACTTGACGGGCAATTTCAGCCGCCGCTTCAAGATTGGTGTTGAGGGCCGTTTCTTCAATGTGGCGTTCGCGAGTTGCGCGCCCCGAGTTAATATCAATGGAAACAAGAGCTTCCGTCGGATTGATCACAATGGATCCCCCGGAGGGCAACATAACCGTCGACTCATGCATTTTCTCAATTTGATGTTCAACTTTATACTGAATAAAAAGAGGAACTTTTCTATCTTTATACTGTTGAACGTTCTTTGCATGGCTCGGCAATAGTTTTTTCATAAAGGCTTTAGATGATTTATAACACTCATCGCCCGTTATAAGGATTTCACTAATTTCTTTGGAGTACTGATCCCGAATAACGCGTTTAATAATACTGTCTTCTTGATAGATCAAAGCAGGTGCAATGGACTTGAGCGTCAAGTCGCGAATCTCACTCCATTGACGTGTTAAGTAGTCCGTGTCCCTTTTTATCTCTGCTTTTGTATGTCCTTGCCCCGCTGTCCGGATGATAAGACCCATTTCCTTGGGGAGATCCAAGGAGGCTAAGGTTTCCCGCAGCCCTTTTCTTTCTTTAGGATTAGAAATTTTACGAGAAATTCCACCGGCCTGAGGAGAATTAGGCATCAGGACACAATAACGCCCGGCAAGGGACAAATACGTTGTGAGAGCAGCTCCCTTTTGACCGCGTTCTTCTTTAGTCACTTGGATTAAAAGAATTTGGTTTTTATGGATAACCTCTTGAATTTTATACATTTTATGAAGAGGAGGGCGTCGGCGTCTTGCATCTTCGCCGGGATCCTCGTCCGAGTGATCAACGCTTTCTCCGGCAATGGTTGAAACTGCGGGCTCAAAATCCCGATCCGTGTTATCCTCCAAGACATCGATAACCTCGTGGTCTTTTTCGTCAGGGTCGTCTTCAGGCTCTTTTATTTCAATAATCGCATCGGCGAGTTTGGCAGCAAGGGCTTCACGGTCGGAAACGGGGATACGGAAGTAATCGGGGTGAATTTCGCTAAATGCGAGGAAGCCGTGGCGATTTCCCCCGTAATCGACAAAGGCCGCTTGCAAAGAAGGCTCGACCCGCATAACTTTTGCGAGATAAACGTTTCCTTTAATGGTTTGTTTATTCGTTGTTTCAATGTCGTATTCGATGAGGCGGCTTTTTTCATCGATAAGGGCCACACGTGTTTCTTCTCTATGGGCCGCGTCAATTAATAATTTTTTAGGCATGGTATATAACTCCGTTCCGGGATATTTGAAGAGCAAATATCACCTTATTAAGGAGCTATTAGAGGATTAAAGAGGGAAGTTAGCTTTTGCAAAAGGGTATAGAAATGCCTTTAATAAGGAATCTATACGTTAGCCGCAGTTTCTTCAAGGCTCTTGGGTAAGAAGGCCCTCAAAAGCCCTTCGACATGAGAACTTTTACGTCTGTCATGGGGAAAGAAGTTCGAGACTATCGACTTTTTCCTTTCCGGAGAGTTTCTGTGCGTATTTGTCAACAAAAGCATTTAACTTTATAAACCTAAATTAATCTTAATAGCTCTGCTATTTTCAGTGAAGGCGCTTTTTCTTCTTAATTAAAGGCACTGTATCTGAAATAGCGGTTAAAAATTCATGTGATCTTAATGTCACACGCAATAAAAATATTACTTTCTCACATTAGTCTTTTTTTTTGTTATCCACAACCGTTTATTTTTTCTCCTCCTTTTTGCAAAATGTCGGTTATACTGCTTTTAAGAAAAAATCTCGATTAAACCTTGGCCAAAATGGATTGCAAATTAAGGGCTTTAACTCTTTATTTTTTATGCCTTTTTATGATGGTGAAAAATGCGGAGGCTTTTTCGTTGCGTGAAGGCAGTCACAAAAACGTCACCCGTGTTGTCATTGAATCTGACGGAGGCGGATCCTTAATCTCGAAGCGCCCCCTTGATGAACGGAAAATAGAGCTTATCTTAACGGGCGGATTGTGCCGAGATATAAAAAATCACCCGAAGATTCGCTCGAAGATTATACGCCTCTGGAGTCTGGACGATTTACCGAAAAGTCAGTGTAGGGTTACCTTTTCTCTTTATCAAAAAGCTTTGTTAAAGCGTGTCTTTTTATTGAAAAAGACCTCACAATACCCCGCACGACTTGTTATTGACATCGGGCAGGGGGCTTTGCCTCCTGCTCCCCCAAAAAAGAAACCGGTTTCAACAGTTGTATCAGCCTTTAAACCGATTCTTGAAACAACCGGTGCCGTTGCCTTTGAAGATTGGCAAAGAGAGCCCCCTCCAAAGCCGGCTTTCATGGCCGGAGTTCCCCTTGGGGGAGGTGTCTTTTTTCACCCTCAAATTTCTTTAAAACCTTTTAGGCCTACAATTGTAATTGACCCGGGGCACGGAGGGCATGATCCGGGCTCTGTGAGTTGTCGAGGGTATTTTGAAAAGCATGTGACGTTAGAGGCTGCAAAAAATATTTCTGCAGAGCTTAAAAAGACAGGACGTTATCATGTGATCCTAACGCGAAAGAAAGATAAGTTTGTGGCAAAACGGGAACGTTTTGCAAAAGCAAGAGAATCACAGGCTGACTTTTTGATTTCACTCCATGCCGATAGTCACCCCTTAAAGAATTTAAGAGGTATAACGATTTACACCTTATCTGCAAAGGCTTCGGATGCGGAGGCCGAACGCCTCGCAAAGCAGGAAAATAAATCGGAATTTTTAGAGGAATTGCAGTTTACGGAAAGTGCAACAAGGGATGTTTCAAACGTTCTTATTGATATTGCACAGCGAGGTTCAAAAAACACAGCTTTACAATTGGCTGAAAAAATCCATAGTTGTTTGCGGAAGAACAAAGTGGGAAAATTAATGACATTGCGTTCTGCCGATCTTGCTGTTTTAAAAGCGCCGGACACGCCTTCAATTCTGATAGAGTTGGGGTATCTTTCCAATGAAAAAGATGAGAAACTACTCAGATCGGTTGCTTACCAAAAAAAAATAGCTCAATCCCTTGTTGAGGCATTGGGGCAATACTTTGATAAAGACTAAAAGGAAAAAAGAGTGGGTCGTTTTATTTCTTGGATCGTCAGCTTAACAGTTGCAGGGCTTTTGTTAGGAGCTATTTTTGCGGCGGGAATTTTTTACTATTACGGGGCAGGTCTTCCCGATTACAAAACTCTGGCTTCTTATGAACCTCCTGTGGTTTCAAGACTTTATTCCGGTGACGGTAAAGTTTTTGCGGAGTATGCCCATGAAAAGCGAATTTATGTACCTCTTGATGTCGTGCCGTCCCATGTCCGCAATGCCTTTTTATCAGCGGAAGATAAAAACTTTTATTATCACTTTGGGATTGATATCCCCAGTATTATTGCAGCCGCATTCACAAACGTAAAACATATGGGAACGTCAAGACGTCCTGTAGGGGCTTCAACGATTACTCAACAAGTTGCCAAGAACTTTTTACTTACAAAAATTTCTCATATGGTTTCCTTAGAACGAAAAATAAAAGAAGCTATTTTATCCCTTCGAATTGAAAAAGCCTATACAAAGGACTATATTTTCGAGCTCTATTTAAATGAGGTTTATCTCGGAAGTCGCTCCTACGGCATTGCTGCAGCTGCTTTAAATTATTTTAACAAAAGTTTACAAGAGCTTACTATTGCAGAAGCGGCTTTTTTTGCAGCCCTGCCAAAGGCTCCCAGTCGTTATCATCCTAAACGTAATCCTAAGTTAACCTATGCGCGGCGTAACTGGGTTATTGACCGCATGCGTCTTGACGGCGTGATTACGGAAGCGGAAGCACTTGAAGCAAAAGCCGAGAAAATTGTTTTACGGAAACGTAATTTGTCTTCTGTTGTGAAGGGAAATTATTTTGCCGAAGAAGTACGCCGTGAGCTCATTAAAAGTTTTGGCGAGAAATCCGTTTATCAAGACGGCTATGTTGTGCGTACGACCCTTGATCCGCGCTTGCAAAAACTTGCCGAAGAGGCTCTGCAAGACGGCTTAATAACCTATGATCGAAACCATGGGTGGCGCGGTGCGATAACACATCTATCTCTTCAGCAAAGCGATACTTTAGGAGAAGGAACGACGGCTCGTTGGGTTAACGCGTTGCAAAGTGTTGTTCAACCTGCGGGTATGGAGGAGTGGCAACTTGCCGTTGTCTTAGAAATTGATTCGGCGGCGGTGAAAATCGGCTTTGCCGACGGTAGTGTCGGCTATATTACTTTGCCGGAGATGAAATGGGCAAGGCGATGGATTAATGATGAGGCGAGAGGTGATGTGATTAGCCATCCGAAACAGGTCTTAAAAATTGGAGATGTTGTTTTAACGGATGTTCTTTATGAAGAAATTAAAAAAGAAAAACTGAAAAAAGGGGAGGGAGCTGAAAAAGAAGATAAGGAAAACTTAAGAGAAGACCTTCAAGAATCTGTTGTAGCACTATATAAAGGGAAGCAAGCCTTTAAACTTTGTCAAATTCCGGCTGTTTCAGGGGCAATTGTTGCTATGGATCCGATCACCGGACGCGTTCTAGCTATGCAAGGCGGTTATAGTTTTGAGCTGAGCCAGTTCAACAGAGCAACCCAAGCTATGCGTCAAACGGGGTCGGCTTTCAAACCGTTCTCTTACATTGCAGCTTTTGAAAAGGGATTGACGCCCTCAACGGTTTTGGAAGACACACCGCTCGCCATTGATCTTGGCTATGGTCTTGGTATTTGGCGCCCTAAGAACTGGGATGAGAAATTCAAGGGGCCTATCACGGTGCGTCGTAGCTTTGAACTTTCTCGAAATGTGGCTGCAATTCGCATGGTTCATGAATTGGTCGGTATGAAAAATGTTGTGGACGTAGCAAAGCGCTTTAATGTGGATCGAGATATGCCGGTACAACTCTCGGGTGTTTTAGGAGCCAGCGAGACAACGCTTTTAAGACTAACGGCCGCGTACGCTATGATTGCTAATGGCGGCAAACTTGTCGCACCGTCTTTTTTTGACCATGTACAAGATCGCCGAGGCAAAACGATTTTGGTGAATAGTTATGACTTATGTGAGGGCTGCGAGGCCAAGGATCCGAACATCCTTCCCCTGTTGCGAGATTTGCGTCCTCAGGTAACGGACCCTATTTCTGCTTATCAAATGACCGGTCTTTTACGAGGGGCTGTCGAACGGGGTCTCGGCAGTACCATGAAATCCATTCCCCACCAGATTGTGGTTAAATCCGGTACGACCAACGATTATCGTGATGCATGGATGATGGGATATTCTCCAACTTTAGTCTTGGGGGTTTATGTTGGTTTTGATACACCGCGCACCCTTGGTAAAAAGCATTATGGTACAAAAGTATCCGGCCCTATTTTTAAAAGTTTTATGGAAAAAGCTTTAAAAGATACGCCTGAAGTCCCGTTTAAAATGCCAAAGGGGTTGAAACTGGTTCGTGTGAATGCATTTACCGGCGGAAAAGCCCAAGGCGGTGAACCCAACACCATTTATGAAGCCTTTAGAGCCGGCACAGAAGTCACTCAAGCTTATAACGTTCCCCATTGGGACGGAGAACACGAACAAGCAGGAGAGGATGGCGGAGAACACAGCGGCGAGAGCGGCGTTTATCCTCAAAATCTCTATGGTAGCCCCTTTGCACCCATGCCGGGCTCCGAGGCCTCATCCCCCCCTCAAACATCTGCCGATACCCCTTATCCTTCGTCTCCCGGAGGGGCGTCAAATAATGGGGATGTCTCCGGCACAGGCGGTTTGTATTGAGATTTTTTTCTTAAGTATCGGTTGTGAGAGCTAAAGCGAAATCGTTCTTTGTGCTCTTTTTACCGAGATGCCCCGAAAATTAAGACGCTGAAAAGAAGGGGCTGCTCAAACCACCGGTCGAGATAAGGGCTCTATTTAATCTCCGGCAGAATTATTTTTACATATCCTTAACTTGACGGTGACTTCCTAAAATGAAAGAATAAGAAAGGTTATAGTTCCTTTCTCTGTCGCACATTAAGTGCCTATTCGGCACCGTGTGTTATAGTAAAAGGGAGGCTTAAAAGTTTAAAAACCTATAGGTGTATGATAAATAAAGGCTAATCATAGGCCTCATAAGGTATTGAATAATAGGGGTAAAGAGGCTTACCTGCCGAACGCAAAAAGGGAAAATACTTGAGTAGATTAAAGTGTCCCGAATAAAGTATTTTAACGAAGCCAATAAAAATAAAAAGAATCCTTTATGAGATCAAAAAATAGAAAACCTTCGAATGTTACCTTTACATTCCTGCAAAATAAAATCATACAATTTGTGATGTTAGGCAGCGGACTTGTCCTTTTGCTGTTGCTTTTCTATTTTTTATCTTCTTTTTTGAGTGAGGATAAACACGGTATTGATTACAAAACCTCCCAAGTCCTCAAGGTTATTATTGTTTGTTGTGTGACGTGGATCATCATGCGGCTTTTCCGTGTGCTCCTGACGCATAGCCGCAAAGCTAAAAACATCAAAGAAGCATCCCATTACATTATCGTTTTTTTTAATTGGGGTCTTTCCCTTGGAGCGATTATTTTTATCGCCATTGTCATTTTTGAACAAGCTTCGTGGGGGTTTCTCACAGCAGGAGGAATTCTAGGTGCAGGAATAGCCTTTTCCGTTCAAGGCATCGTCTTAGATATTATTTCCGGATTGTGTTTGGCTTTAGCGCGCTCTTACAAAATAGGGGATTGGATTTGTTTGAATGAGAAAATGGTGGGAGAAATTGTTAAAACCTCTTGGCGTCATATCGAGGTCAGAACAAAATACAATAGTGCAATTGTGATTCCTAATCGCCGATTAACTTCGGAGATTTATGAAAATCTTTCCCGCTTTGGGAAAATTTACAGGCAGGATGTAAACATCTCCCTTGGCCATGATATACCCATTGAGCGTGCAGAAGCCGTGCTGACGGATGCCTTGCTTCGCATTCCCGAGGTTACCAAAACGGGCATTCATGAGGTTTGGGCAGAATATTTAGGAGAGGGCGGTATTCGTTATACACTGCGCTTCGGTTTTGAAGGACTCCGTATGATGCGCCCGACACGTCATAAGGTTTTGTTATCGGCCACAAAACTATTACACGAGAATAATATGCATGTTTCGGAAAAATTGGGGAGTTATTCTTTATCAAAGACCGTTCCTTTTTTCCAATCCGATCCCATGCCTGCTAAAGCTTTTCTAAGAAAAATCACGCTTTTTAAGGCTCTTACTAATGAGGAAATTGAAAAACTTGCCGATCACATAGACTATTCTTTTATAGAACCGGGGGATGATCTTATTGTAATTGACGATGTTCGTACTTCGCTCTTTATTATTGCAGAAGGCGTTGTAGATGTCATCATACCTTTCAAAGAGGGCGAGAAATTAATTAACAAGGTCTTGGCAACCTTAGGTGCCGGAAATTTTGTGGGGGAGCGCTCTCTCCTTATGGGGGAAAAACGCTCCGCAACGGTCAGAGCCAGAACGCAGGTTTTAGCCTATAAAGTAACAAAAGAAGCTTTCGAACCTCTTTTAAAGGCCAGACCTAAAATTGTTGATGCGCTTGCTGAGGTTCTCGTCGAACGTGAACAGGATACATTCAAAAAGGTACGCGATATCAACGATAGTGATAAGAAAAATACACTTAAAGAAGAAATTATACAGCGTATTAAAGAATTTTTCGGAGTCTAACAGGCGATCTCAATTTAACTGTGCCGTGTTTTTTAAGCTTTTTTTCTAGTTAATAAAAAATAAATAGAATACTTATTTTTTATTCTAAACTAATACTTGTTTTCTACAATATGTTGAGTCCGTAACCTTAAACGCCGCTGAATGATATAAACCTCACAAAAAGCTTTCTTAACCCGCCCCCAAATCCAATAGCTTTTTTTTTGCTCACTTTTCGCTGTCTTTTTTTAAGGGGATTTGGTAGAGTTTGGAAGTGTTTATTTATAGTTTAAGAGGATCTAATGATTAGTACGGTTTTGCTTGTGGTTCATATTATTTTTGTGGCCATTATGATTGGGCTTATTTTACTTCAAAAAAGCGAAGGCGGAGCCCTTGGTATGGGCGGGGGTAATTTGATGACAGCTCGTGGGACGGCAAACTTGTTAACCCGTTCAACGGCCGTGATGGCAACCTTTTTCTTCTTGTCCACTCTTGTGTTGGCTATGAATTTTAAGGGGTCAAAAAGCTCCGAATCTATTTTGGATGCCGTTTCTTCTAAAAACCAAAGCCAAAAAGAAATGCCGTCGATTGACCACTCAAAGCCTACCTTGCCAACGGAGCCTGAAGCCCCTGTTGCGCCGGTTGAGCCGACAACACCTGCTAATTAAACAATCTTAAAACCCTTAACGTGAAAAGTCGCTTTTATATGAGTCCTAAAATTATTTTTGTAACCGGCGGTGTCCTATCTTCTTTAGGAAAGGGCATCTCCGCTGCAAGTTTAGGGGCTTTGCTGGAAGCACGGGGATATAAGGTTCGCTTGCGTAAGTTTGAACCTTATTTGAATGTTGACCCCGGGACTATGAGTCCTTTTCAACACGGTGAGGTTTATGTGACCGAAGACGGGGGAGAGACCGACCTTGACTTGGGGCATTATGAGCGCTTTACATCTCTTAATACTCGACGTTGTGATGCCGTTTCAACGGGACAAATTTATTCGAAGGTTATTGCAAAAGAACGCCACGGCGATTACCTTGGTGCAACGATCCAAGTTATTCCCCATATTACCAATGAGATTAAAGAACATATCACTCACAATATCGAAGACGATATTGACTTTTTAATTTGTGAAATCGGAGGAACCGTCGGTGATATAGAAGGCCTTCCTTTTTTGGAGGCCATCCGCCAGTATGCCAACGATGTGGGACGGGGAAATGTTTTATTTATGCATTTAACCTTAGTTCCTTTTATCAAAACGGCTCAAGAACTTAAGACAAAACCCTCCCAGCATTCCGTAAAAGAATTACAAAGCATGGGCATTCAGCCGGACATTTTGCTTTGCCGTACGGAAGTCCCTTTGCCTCTTGATGCGCGGCAAAAACTTGCTTTGTTTTGTAATATTAAGCCGGAATGTGTTATTGAGGCCTCCGATGTCGATAGTATTTATCGTGTGCCCTTGGCTTACTTTAAAGAGGGCTTGGATACACAAGTGTGCAAGCACTTCGGCTTAGACACAAAAACAGCACCTGATTTATCGCTTTGGGAAGAGGCGGTTCAACGTGCCACAACTCCGAAAGGAGAGGTATCCGTTGCCGTTGTGGGGAAATATACTGGTCTTCAAGATGCTTATAAATCCATTGCCGAATCTTTTCAGCATGCGGGTATTGCCAATGAATTAAAAGTAAACGTTACATGGTTGAATGCTGAAGATTTAACCGATGATAAGACAACTGCCGATATCTTAAAAGGCTTTCAAGGTATTTTAGTGCCGGGCGGACACGGAGAACGCGGGACTGATGGAAAAATGCGGGCTATTCGCTATGCACGTGAGAATAATGTGCCTTTCTTCGGCATTTGTTTGGGAATGCAATTAGCCGTTATCGAGTTCGCTCGCCATATTTTAGGATTAAGGGAGGCGCACTCCACTGAATTTGAAGAAACAGCTCACCCCGTTGTCGGGCTTATGAAATCGTGGAATCAAGACGGAAAAGAAGTCAGGCGCTCTCGCAAAGGAGATCTCGGCGGAACCATGCGACTTGGGGGGTATGAGTGCGTTTTGACCGAGGATTCTTTAGCCCATAGGGTTTATGGCACAGACCATATTGTTGAACGCCATCGTCATCGTTATGAAATGGATAGCCGTTATCGTGATCGCTTTGAAGCTGCCGGTCTCCAAATCACGGGAACCTCTCCTGACGGGGCTTTGCCTGAAATTATTGAGATCAAAGACCATCCTTGGTTTTTGGCCATGCAGTTTCATCCGGAATTTAAGTCAAAGCCTATGGCTCCCCATCCGGCCTTTGTAGCCTTTGTAAAGGCGGCTCATTCTCTATAATACGTATATAAAATAAGTAGATAAAGTAAGGATCAAACAAATGAAAATGCAAGACCAAAGAACGGTAACCGTAGGCGGAAATGATGTTGCGTCTTTGACATTTTCAAATGACTTGCCCTTGAGTTTGATTCTGGGGCCTTGTGCTGTTGAAAGCCGTGATCATGCCCTTGAAATGAGCTTGGCTCTTAAGGAAATAGCCGATAAAAAAGGCGTTTCCATTGTTTATAAATCTTCCTTTGATAAGGCAAATCGTACCAGCAATAAAAGCTATCGAGGTGTCGGTATTGAGAAGGGGCTCGAAATTCTGGCCGAAGTGCGCTCAACAACCGGATTGCCGGTGATTACCGATGTGCATACGGTAGAACAATGCGCCCTTGTCGGGCGTGTTGTCGATATGCTGCAAATTCCGGCATTCTTGTGTCGTCAAACGGATTTGCTGGTTGCCGCTGCCAAAACCGGTAAAGCCGTTAATGTGAAAAAAGGCCAGTTTCTAGCGCCGTGGGATATGGCTAATGTAGCCAAAAAGATTCAAGATGCGGGCAATAACAAAACGCTTTTATGTGAACGCGGCACGTCCTTCGGATATAATACCCTTGTGAATGATATGCGCGGTTTGCCCATTATGGCGCAAACCGGTTGTCCTATTATCTTTGACGCGACCCATTCGGTGCAACAACCGGGCGGGCAGGGCGAGACGTCCGGCGGAGATCGTCGTTATGTCGAACCTTTGGCAAGAGCCGCAGTTGCTATCGGTGTTGCAGGTGTCTTTATGGAAACCCATGCAGATCCTGATAAAGCACCAAGTGACGGCCCTAACATGATTGTCTTAAAGGACTTGCCGGCTCTTATTGATCGCCTTATGGCTCTTGATACCGTTGCAAAAGGATTAAATCAAACTCTAAAAGCCGCCTAACGACCTAAGGAACTTGCTATGATTATAACCGTTGAACATCTGACTGCCCGTGAAGTTTTGGATTCACGGGGAAACCCGACCGTTGAAGTTGATGTGCGTTTGTCAGACGGTGCTTTTGGTCGAGCCATTGTGCCGTCGGGTGCTTCGACGGGAAAATATGAGGCGGTTGAAAAACGCGACGGGGATAAAAAGCGTTACAGCGGCAAAGGTGTTTTACAAGCTGTTGACGCTGTGAAATCACATATTGCGCCAAAAATTTTAGGCGCCGACCCCTTTGATCAAAAAGCCCTTGATCAACGCCTTATTGAACTTGACGGCACTGACAATAAATCAAATTTTGGCGCTAATGCCCTCTTGGGCGTGAGTCTTGCCGTTGCCCGCGCGGCCGCTGCCTCTCAAAATAAGCCTTTTTATCGGTATATCGGGAGTGATAAAGCTACGTTGCTTCCCATGCCTATGATGAATTTTATCAATGGCGGGGCTCACTCTGATGCGCCTATCGATATTCAAGAATTTATGATTGTGCCTGTCGGTGCAAACCGTTTTTCAGAGGCGATTCGTATGGGGGCTGAAATTTTTCACGCCTTAAAATCTCTTTTAGCCTCTAAGAATTTAAGTACGTGTGTTGGGGACGAGGGCGGTTTTGCGCCTCAACTCTCTTCTTCAAAGGATGTGCTGGATTGCTTGCTTCGAGCCGGTGAAAAGGCCGGCTATCGTGCCGGTGAGGATTTTGGTTTTGCCTTGGATGTAGCGGCTAACGAGCTATATCACGAAGAATCCGGTATTTATAGCCTCAAAGGGGAGGGGAAATGTTTAACCTCTGTTGAATTGGCGGACTACTACGAAGAGCTTTTTCACGATTACCCGATCCTCTCTCTTGAAGACGGTATGGCAGAGGATGATTTCGAGGGGTGGGCTTTGCTAAATAAGCGCCTTGGGGAGCGCTATCAAATTGTCGGAGATGACCTTTATGTCACCAATCCCAAACGCCTTCAAATCGGGTTCGATCAGAACTTGTCTAACAGTATTTTGATTAAGCTTAATCAAATCGGGACTCTGTCTGAAACCCTCGAAACCATGAAAATGGCACAGACTCACGGATACACTTGTGTTGTCTCTCACCGCTCGGGAGAAACAGAAGACACAACCATTGCGGATCTTGCCGTTGCAACACGAGCCGGTCAAATCAAAACAGGCTCTTTGTCACGAACGGATCGTATTTGCAAATATAACCGACTCCTTCGCATTGAAGAAGAACTGGGCGACCGCGCAGAATTTATGAATCCTTTTTAAATTATCTAAATTATTAAACACAATGCCCTTAATTCTAGTTTTAAAAATCCCTACAAACCCTTAAATCAAAGGGTTTGCACTCTCCCTTTCATCCATAGATATTTTTTTGTTGAATATATTTTAATTATTATATATTCTCTTATTTTTTAATTACAAAATATAAGATGTAATTTTTATTGACAAATAAGATTTACGTATTATGTATATTAAAACATTAGATATTAAATACATTAAGGAAACCCCTCAAAGGATTAAGACGCATGAAAAAAACTATTATTACGGGACTTTTATTTCTATCTACTTTAGAAAATGCCTTTACAAGTTTACCCACAATAAGTGAAGAAGAAGATATAAACAGTAGCATTATAATCGAATTTCTCCCTGGTGGAGGCTTTTCTGTAGAAGCTGCTCCTAGCCCGATGGAACAAACTATTAGAAAATTAAAAGAAGATGACGCTGCAGAAAGATATAATTTAAGTGAGATTTTGTTACATGGACACAGTATTTTTGAATCTGCGTCTGAGCTTACTTATTGTCTTAAAAAGAAGCCTTTATGTTTTGGAAACATTAATTTATTGCAGAGTAGTCACGTCTTTCAACAGGATTTAAGTTCAATAAAATTTACGTATACTGCCGATAATAAGGAGATAATAACCGATTTCTCAAAAATTAAAAAATTGAAAGAAGAGATAACTTTCAAGGATTTTAAAGAGATAATTGATGAAAAAATATTTAGAAATAATGAAATCAAAACAAGTTACTCTGATCTTATTAATTTTGCCATAAGTTTACGGCATTTAAAGAAGAATAACGAGAAGCACCAAGATTCTAGACTGATCCACGGAGATTATGCCTGTGAGTATATATTAAGAAAATTAATTTATAATTTAGAATCTCAAGAGGCACCGAGAAATTCCACATTATCAAAGGCATATTATCAGCTTTCCCAAGTCTATTCACATATAATGGATTATAATTTCATTGATTGGAAAGAGGGTAAGGGAAAAATCTACATACATTTTGTAGAAATTACTGAAGTGGACAAGGAAACGATCTCGGACATACATAGTTTTCTTCTGAAAAGGAGCCAATATTATCAAAACAACCTATAAATTCCACACACCATAAGAAATCCCCTTTAAGCGAAATAGCCTTAAAGGGGGTTTTCATATCAAAACGGCTCGCTCTTAACAACACAGCTTTTAAATGATGAGCGGCCGTATATGCCGAATCTGCTCTTATTCACTCCGGAAGCCGTGAAATTGTTTGCTCAAGTGTATTTTGAAAATATTAACTCTATTCAGATATACTAGGAAGTATTCAGATGTGCTAGGAACTTAAAAAAAGAAGGGATGAAAAAAATGAATAAGAAAGATTACAAAAATTATTTAGTGGGATTATATAACATTGAGGAGTATCTCAGAAATAAGAATAACCTTAATTTCAAAGCTTTTTATATTTCTAAAATTTCTTTTATGTTTTCAATGTTTTATGGGCTATTCAAAGAAGATTTGAAAACCTTAAACCTAACCGAACTTATTAGCGGAAATAAGCCCAAAATTAACCAAGTGGATAACAAGAAGGGGGAAAACGAATTCGTCGCATTAGCTCGTCATTTACGCAACTCTGTTGCACACGGTAATTTTTCTATTGAAGGTACAACAATGTCATTTGAAGATTTCTCTGCTAAAACAAAGACGTTTTGTTGGTCAATTAACATTAGAGATATAAATGCTTTAATGTTGAGTTTATTAAAAGCAGGCCATAATGAGCGATAATCCTTTTCTATTAGGTCGGGTTGTTACAAACTTTCAGGTTAAATATGATAAAAATGGGAAAGCATCATACAAATGGGATGAAAAAGAAATGACTAAATTTCCCAAAGCTGCCCAAATATAAAAGGATTTAAAAAAAAGATCTGCATAAAGATATTTGCACGGATATTTTAGAGCTATTGCATAGAATAACCGTAGCCAAAATCAATGCGTCGATGAGTCATTTTTCTTTGCAACTCATTTTCCATAATATATATTATACGACTTTATTTTGTAAGCGCAAAGTAGTAATGTCCAAACTACTTAACGTAGTTCCCTGCACTTTCCTGCAAACTACCCCAATATGTCCGATAATTTGTTAAAATTTTATAGATACTGCTGCGCTTCCATATTCCCACAGGTATTTTTTAATATTTGGGTTTTGTTACGACCAAAGCAAATTAACTTGACGCTGCCGATAGCACAATATCGTTCTTTAGTTAAGCGTCCCAAAAATTCACTCATGTAGTAGTAATTACTTATATATCTACACAAAAATATTGACAATATATTTTTTTATATGATAAAATTTATTTTGAAACAATCTGGAACTTATGTAATGAAGAAATTTATACCTAAAATTAACACGCTAATGACATATAAAACACAATTTATCGCCATAACAATTTTCTTGTCCTTCTGCAGTGCAGTCAAAGCATCAGATCTTGGTGATGATATTAACATCAAACCAACTAATTGTAATAATCAACAAATATCTCTTATTCCTCCTCTTCCAAATGAGATTTCTGAAGTAATTTTTAGAGAACATATGAAAGATAATGCTCCATATATTCACCAATTACGCACTGTATCTACGTATTGGAGTTTATATCTTCCTCAATTCATCCCCTCCTTACCAACCATAAGGCCTAGAATATTGACAGATGAATTTTTGTCTCTTTTCACCAACCTTACTTCCTTAGACCTTACCCAACAAAAAGGGAACATAAATAATAGCTTAAGTGAACTGACAAAGATTACCGAATTGAATCTTTCTTTAAATTCAACAGTTACAGATGATGTGCTAATGACACTCCCTAAACTTAGTTCTTTGAATCTTTGGAGAAATTCAACGGTTACAAATGATGTGCTAACAATAATCCCTAAACTTAACTCCTTGACCCTTAAAGAAAACATACGGATTAACGGTGATGGTCTGGTCCAACATACGACCCTCACCTCCTTGAACCTGTGTGCGAACAAGCGTATTCAAAATAAGCATCTAGAGGTACTTACCGATCTAACCGACTTAAATCTTGATGAGAATTCATGTATTGACCATTCCAGTGTGAGTAAACTTACAAATCTAACTAAATTAAGTCTTGATAAAAATAGCAGTATTTCTTGGCGCGCTCTGATCAATCTGACAAAACTTACATCTTTGAATCTTTCTCAGAACAGTATGATAAAAGACGAGCATTTAAGGCTGCATACAAACCTCACCTACTTAAATCTTTCTTTGAACTGTTATATTACAGACAATGGCGTTAGGGCGCTGCCAAGACTTACCACACTAATACTTCATTGGAACAACAACATTACTGATAATCTTATTGATGAACTCGTAGAAAACGGAGTACAAGTAAGAAGTAATAGGTAATATATTCATTCCAAAATTTTTCCATACTAAGTCATTTACCTCCAGCCAAGCTGGAGGTTTGAGAGGCACCGTCAAGTTAATTGAATTTTTGAAAAATAAGGTTGCTCAAACCATTTTGTGTTAATGGTTTTCATTTGTCCATAAGGCAAGAAAGATCTTAACTTAATGGTATGGACCAGTCCTGCAGGGGTGGAATTTGGTAGAGGGCGGAAGTATCATAAGGGGTCTATCCCGACAAAGGTACCAAAACCACCACAATGAACTTTCTACTCTTAAAGTTTGTCGGCATGCCCATTTCTAAGCTGTTTGATGCGACAGAATCTGAATTATTAACCGTTAACCAATATCGCATTTTTACCACTTTCCCGCAAAACACCCCAAATACATTGGCATTTTTTTGTTGCAAAATCATATTAAATAAATCTATAAAATAAGTATTGTTTTTATTTCGAATCCCAACAAAATTAATATCGGGAATATTATTATGAAGAAAATTATATCTGCACTATTTACAATGGCTTTTACAACAACAATTAATGCAAGTAACCAAAAACCTCCTTTTATTGAAGAAGAACTAAAAAAAACAACTAATGATATGGGTTTTAATTTTTCAAACGGAGGGCCTGTCGAGGAGAATTTTTTGAGCTTTATAAGAGAGAAGGATTCTCCCGAGCGTTATATCCTAACGAATGCATGTGCTTTTGGACGTTTAACTTGGGAAGCTTATAATGTAACAAATGAATCTCCTATTATTGGAACAGAGCTTTCTGCTGAAAACCTTTCCGGAATCAGAAAATGGAGAAGAGAAGGTAGTTCAAAAGTACGTAAATCAAAAGAAAGGAAAAGGATGCATCTAATTCAAGGCGATTGTAGAACTCTTGAAGAGCAAAATATATTTAAAGAACATTTTGAAGGAATGAAAGCTGCTGCTATTACTGATTTTAATTATATACACTTTTTCAACTATTATGAAGCTTGTAAAAATTTTCTCTTAGAATTTACTAGGTTGGATAGAGGTGGACGTCTTTTTGGGATTATGGAAAGTGCAGATTATAATATACCAGATGAAGTTCTATTTTTTTTGTCACAAAATAACAAGAGAGGCCTACACAATTCAGGGTATCCCGAAAAATTAATAGATGTTTACCAATTACTGATTGTTAGAAAAACCTTAACCCAAATGTACGAAAATGCAGGTTTACCTTTTCCAGAATATCATAATCCATTGACAGAAAATTCTTTGACTGAAAGAAGGATAAATACTTATATTAATAAATCACTACGACTTTCTGAAGAACATATCCTCAATATTGCAGATATAATTGGTTTTAATGTGGTGGAAGGTGGAATCTATCATTTAGGAGTTAATAAAAGTGGTTCTTTTTATAAAAAAGAACGCGGTGAATATATAGGATTTATTCTTGAAAAGCCCGCGACTTACAATGGAGAATTAAATTCTCATTTGAATCCGGAACAATTAGAACAAAAATCCTTAGAGTTATTTGGTGATTATGTAAATATAGAAGAAACAAGGAAGTCTTTTCACTCTGAGAACGAGCTTTTATTCAATGATAGTAAATATCCATATTTGTTTATTAAGTAATATTGGTACTCGGCAGTTTCATGGATGAGGGGCGAATTCTGATTAAATAGGGGTCGTGTTCGTGAACCCTATAGAATTGAAGGATTTAAAAATATGGTATCACGATTTATTTTAATAGCGCTTGGCTTGGTGGTATTTTTTGTAAATGCATATGCCTCTATCGGCACACAAGAAATCAGCTTTTTATCTAAAAGTTCAAGAAGAACATTAGTCGCCGAAATTTATTACCCTACCTCATGTAAAACAAAAAAGAAAAAGATTCCACATGGAATCTGGATGAGAGAAAACTATTATAAGGGACAATCTTGTGTAAATAACAAAAAAAAATATCCTTTAGTTTTATTTTCTCACGGGTTTCAAGGAGATAGGTTTGGAAATTCTTGGATTGCAGAATCCTTGGTTGCTAAGGGTTATATCGTCGTTATGATTGATCACACCTTTAATACTAGTTATGAACACAGCGATTTGTTCATTTATACTTCAATGTGGCAAAGACCTTTAGATATTTCGGAATTATTAACCGATCTATTACAACATCCTCAATGGGGTAAAGTCATTAACAAAGACAAAATAGCTGTTGTCGGATTTTCATTAGGAGGCACTACAGCTTTATGGCTTGGTGGCATTAAAGCAGATAAGGATAAATTTAAACAAGCCCTTGATGAGAAATATTCAAGATGGAGTGATTGGCCAGAATATGCAGCTGAAAAAGCAAGAGCAGTTGATTGGAGTAAGGCGGAACATTCTTACAAAGATGATCGCATTAAAGTGGTCATTTCCATAGCGCCGGATTTAGGAGAAGCCTTTGCCGCAGAGGGACTGAAAGAAATGAGCGTTCCTACGCTAATAATTGTAGGGGATAAAGATAAAATAACTCCTAAGAAGAAAAATGCTGAGTTTTTTTCAAAAAGCATAAATAGATCTGAGTTACTCGTCATAGAAGGCGCAGAGCACTTTACATTTATGAATAAATGTTCTGCTATAGGATTTAAGATAACACCACACCTAGGTGCTTCAGATTATAAAAAAGAAGGCGCACATACTCTGGTGATCGATAGGTGCTGTGATTTTTTGCAGAAAAACCTAAAGTAAGGGTATTAACGTCTTTTTTCGGGAGACCTGTTAAATCTCTTGTGTGCGTGGGTGTAACAGTTGGAGCCTTTGCGCCTAAAATTTGGAAGAACGCCCTCTTTCCGCCCGGCCGAAATTAACTTGACGGTGCTCTTTCATATGTACAGTAATAAGCCTACTATCTGCTTGTTCAAATATAAGGAGTATAACGATGATAAAAGAACCAGTTTCCTCATATAAAGGTGCTTGCCATTGCGGGAAAGTTCAGTTTGAGGTTCTAGGAGCTCCATTATTCACTCAGTACTGCCATTGCAATAAATGTCGTTCTATTGCTACGAAATCAAATCGTGAAGAAGATAAAAAAGGTTATTCCCATACAGCTGCTTATTTAAGAGAAAAGTTTAAAATAACAACGAGTGACAATTATTTGGAGAGACTACCTATTAACAATTCCTACCTTTACCTTTGTAAAATTTGTAAATCGCTAATCTATGGAATTTCACAAGACAAGCAACAAAAGAAAGGAATTGGTATTAATATGTCGAATTTTTCTTTTAACACCCCAAACATACCAGATATCTTCAAATCTGTCCGACATGCCTATTATGCTGATCGTATTATAGACATCTATGATTTCCTACCCAAATTTGTAAATTTTCCATCGGAGCTGGGGGGTAGTGGCCAAAGGTGTAAGTAGTGGTAACAGGGTATGCTCGCCTAACAAGCGGGATAGAAACCGAATAGCTGCTTTCTTATTTTTACGTTTTTGAAGGAATACATCAAGTTCATGTCCTTCTGAATCAACAGCTCGCCAAAGGATAAAGGTTTCTCCGTTCATCTTGATGATCATTTCATCAAGATGCCATTTATCTCCGGGCTTGCGTTCACGCTTCTTGATAACGTCCCTGAAGTCCTTAGAAAACTTCATACACCATCCCCTTATGGCCTCGTAACTCACAATAATACCGCGATAAGATAACTCTTCACTAATATCACGGTAGCTGTCGTTAAAACGGTGATAGCGCCAAACAGCATGGCTAATTGCACCGTCAAGTTAATTTGAGTTGGTCGTAAAGATGCTTCTCTAAAAAATGAGGTCGCATATATGACTGAAAACAATGACCTAAAAGTAAATTGATATCAAATTTTAACCTTGCAATACGGAGTGATCCATATATGACGGGGCTCCTTTCATAAAAAAATTGACAAGCTGGCTTGGAATCCGATACAGTTAAATGTTATGACTTATACACACCACACACCTCTTTTTCTTTTCCTCCTCCTGGGCAGCGTTTGCTGTTCATAATTTCTATACCTAAAAATTACATTTCTATTTCATTTTAAAAACTCTTTTTAAGGAGAGACAATATGTCAACGCCGTCGCGCTTGAACGCTTATACCATTTGGTTTTTAGGCTCTTTATTTTACGCCTACCAATATATTTTACGGGTTTTACCCAATATCGCCTCCCAAGAAATTGTCGAAAAATTTACCCTCGATGCCAGTACATTTGGACAATTTTCAGGGTTTTATTATATTGGCTATGCATCCATGCACATTCCTATGGGCATCTTGCTTGATCGCATTGGCCCCAAAATAATCATGCCACTTTCTATGGCCTGTGCCGCCCTTGGGTTATTGCCATTGATCTATGCCGACACCTGGATTTACCCCACCCTTGGGCGTATCCTCATTGGCATGGGGTCTTCTGGGGCTATTTTAGGCATTTTTAAGATTATTCGCCTTGGTTTTCCCGAAGAAAAATTCACCCGTATGCTTAGTGTTGCCGTGACCATTGGCTTGCTTGGGGCTATTTATGGGGGACAACCCATGAACTATATGATGGGGGTCTTTGGCTGGAAGCATGTAATTGAGATCATGGCCTTGCTTGGGGTCATATTGGCCATTGTCACCTATTTTTTAACACCTACTCAAGCTTTTGAGAAAATAAAAATTTCAAGTATTATCAAAGATATGAAAACTATTTTTTATAACCCTTGGGTTGTGGCGGTCACCCTGTTAAGCGGCGCGATGGTTGGGCCTCTTGAAGGTTTTGCCGATGTGTGGGGCACAGAATATTTAAAAATCGCCTATGGGTACGGGGACGATTGGGCTTCAACAGTGCCGTCGTTCCTCTTTCTAGGGATGTGCTTTGGCTCGCCTTTTGTGTCTTATATTGCCGATAAAACAAAGGCCTATTTTAGTACCGTCATGACTTGTGCTGTGGTGATGCTTGTGAGCTTTATGTTGATTTTATTTGCTCAGGTCAGCTACACTAACATGGTTATATTGCTTTCCATCAGCGGGGTTTCCTGCGCATATCAAATAATTATGATCTATAAAGCCAGCACCTTTGTGCCTGACCACGTTACGGGCCTCACAACAGCATGCGCCAATATGGTCATCATGGTTTTTGGCTATGTTTTCCACAGCTCTATTGGAAATTTAATGACAGCCTTTTGGGACGGGAGCACAGAAAATGGTATCGCTATTTATAGTGCTGGCACCTACCAACAGGCTCTATTAGTGATCCCTGCCGGGCTATTTCTAGGGTTCATTGGGCTTATGATTGTAGGGCGCCTTGAAAAACGACGAATGGTCGCGACGGCACCGTCAAGTTAATTTAGGTATGGAGTGACATTGTGGAAACCTTCCGAGTTATGTTAAAGTTTCCTAGGATTTATGGAGGTTTCCCATGTCATTGTCTCAACCTCCAAAAGGTCATCGTTTTCCTGTATCCATTATTAGTCATGCTGTTTGGCGATATCACCGTTTTAACGATAGCTACCGTGATATTAGTGAAGAGTTAGCCTATCGCGGTATTATTGTGAGTTACGAGACTATAAGGGGATGGTGTATGAAGTTTTCTAAGGACTTCAGGGATGTTATCAAGAAGCGTGAACGCAAGCCCGGAGAAAAATGGCATCTTGATGAAATGATCATCAAGCTGTTGATTCAGAGGGACATGAACTTGATGTTTTCCTTCAAAAGCGCAAAAATAAGAAAGCAGCTATTCGGTTCCTATCCCGCTTGTTAGGTGAAAATCCTGCACCCCGCGTCATCGTAACAGATAAACTAAAAAGCTATTTCAAGCCCATACGTTATATGATGCCTAAGGCTGACCATAGAGCCCATAAGGGGCTGAATAATGGGGTTGAAAATGGTCACCAGCCCACAAGGCGGAAAGAGAAATGTTTGATCAGATTTAAGTCTTCTCAGGGGCTTAAAAATGTTGTCTCTCTCATGGGGAAAGTAAGAAATATCTTTTCCGTAGCCGTTGGGCGATATACAAAATCAGCTCAAGAGCAACGGGATGCCTTTAAGAAAGCTCAAGCAATTGAGAGGAAGCTGCTCAAGGGATTCTTTGCGCCTAAAATTTGGGACAAAGGCTCCTTTGCACTCAACTCAAATTAGCTTGACGGTGCCCAAAAAATTTCAGCAGGCCAATCTCTCGAAGACCTCCTTCCCTAAAATGGAAACCCCAAGCCATATAATGGCTTGGGGTTTTTTAGTAGCAAATCAAGATGCACTTCATGAGGCGGTTACATTAAAATCGCCTATGGGTATTATCATGGAAGCCATAGTAGTTACCTTGCGGTGCATAATTTCTGGTAGGATTAGAGTATCCGCCATTATGACCTTGTAGCACGTAGTCTCTAGAGATATTAGCATGGAAGCCATTATGACCTTGCGGTTCATAATATCTGGGAGGATTATAATCAGGCTTTAAAAAGCTTTCTTCTATTTTTAAAAGAGCTTTTTTGACCTTTTTCCTATCTCCTAAAACACGCTTTTCTTTGGAAGATAATTCATTATAATACTCCATAAATTTGTTAAATTTCTTCTTCGTGAGAGCACCTTTTTTATATCTTTCTATAAGTTTCTTATAATTCTTCACTAAATCACTTCGAAGCCTAGTGTCTTGAAGCATACGTTGAAGTTTATTTACTAAAGAGGTTATTTCACCAAGAGCAGTTTTTATATTTTTAGGTTGATTCTTAAGCACCTCCAAAAACTCATCTAAATCTGTCTCCGTTAACGAGCCATTTTCATGTCCTTCTATAAGCTCTTTATACTTCTCCTCTAAATCACTTCGAAGCCTAATGTCTTGAAGCATACGTTGAAGTTTATTTACTAAAGAGGTTCTTTCACCAAGAGCAGTTTTTATATTTTTAGGTTGATTCTTAAACATCTCCAAAAACTCATCTAAATCTGTCTCCGTTAATGAGCCGCGTTTATTTTTTTCACTAATTTCATTATAGTATTCGACTAAGTAATTTCTGGAGGCAACCTCTTCAATTTTTCCTCCTATTTCTTTCATAAAATCAAAAATGTTTTCTTCTATGTTCATATCCCTTAAATCATTAGGATTTAATTTGAAGAAAGCATTTTCTAAATCATTTAAGTCAGATTCTGTAACTGTTTCCTTTCTCATCTTTATTTGACAATCATTAAAAATTGTCAATAAATTATTCTTATACCTAAGTTTAAAAAGGTAATCAGGCGCAGTTTTTAATAAATTCAAAACGAAATTGCAGGCTTTAAAGTTTTTCATTAATTCATCCTCTTTCAAAAACTTTATATCCTCTTGCAAGACTCTACTAGCTTCTAACTTTCTATCAACATCTTTAAATTTCTCCATTGAGTCCCGAGTATAAGAATAATATGAATTTATAAAATTGTTAATCAAAGCACCCATTTTATTCATGTACTTAAAACCATTGCTATTACTGATGTTTATTAAGTAATTAAGAGATGCTAATCGATTATGATCATCGTTTCCCTTCGGATTTTCTTTTGTGCCAAAAAAGTCACCAAAGGTTACCTCTTCCGGAAGCTCCTCACCATTAATATAATCAATTATATTTTCAAGATCTAGATACCTAAATTTATAATTCTCTTCCAGCCCACATATCATTTCTATTGCAACTTCAAGCCTCTTCTCCATTGGACAGTTTTCATCTATCAAAATATGTTCGGTTAAACTTATCTTTTCTATTTGAGTTAGGTATCTTTTCTCAATCTCCTCATGACGATGAGTGGCAGACAGACTTAATGCACTTATCAACAGACAAAATATTGATTTTTTCAAATAATTCATACTAATCACATCCTTTTAATTTTATATTAATATTGACAATAAAAAATTTAGTTATTTTTCACCGGTTGTCTTTTTTATAAATATGAACAGTGGTTGCTGTAATATACTCACCATCAGGCATAATACGCTCAACAAATTCTTTAGCGCCCATGTCGGCAATCCTAGAGTCCGATCATATTTCTCAATAATTTATAAAAAAACCTCACAATATACATATATAAATTGTTGTCAAAAAATGCAAATTAAAATAATTAAAAACTGAATTGCAGAAACTGAACAGTCACCATTAGGTTAATTTCGGGTTCTGTGGAAGAACCCCCAAAACTGTTAGTTCTGAGGTAGATTTCTCTCGTGAGGTGTTGATTTAAGACATTTTTCAGAAATATCAACTCGGAATCAAGGCGATCTAGAATATTCTGCATATCTTCCTCCGATAGAGAAGAATGTCTTCCTTTATAAACCCCCCTCTTCTTGGCTAGCTCTATTCCCTCCCTTTGCCGTTCTTTAATTAACGAACGTTCAAACTCGACAAAAGCACCCATGACAGATAATAAGAGATTTGACATTGGGAAGACTTGGTTATCAAAAATTAGATTTTCTTTTATCAATTTTATTGAAACGTCACAGCTCGTTAAATCTTTTACTATTTTTCGAAGGTCATCTAGGTTGCGGGCTTGGCGATCCATACTGTGAACCAGAACCGTGTCCCCTTCCCTCACAAAGTCATTTACCTCCCAGCCAAGCCTGGAGGTAAATGACTTTAACTTGACGGTGCCTGATTGAGAGATAAAAATGTTTGCGAATTTCCATCAGAGCCCAGAGAGACCAAGAATCTCTCTACAAAATGTGGCCGGATATATGACTGCAAACAATGATCAAAAGTGGCTTGATTAAAATTTTACCATTGCAATACGGAGTGGTTCATATATGACGGTGCCTCTACAAGCTTACTCAAAAATCTCTGTCGCTTTTAGAACCCAACCATGATTTTTTTCGCGATATCCTAACAAACTTCGAATTGTAGACATTGGGATAAAAGATTCTTTCCAAAACTCAAGTTCAAAAACTTGATTACCAATATATAAAGTGCTTTTTATTTCATGGTAATCTCCTGTTATTTCAAAAATCTGCGAACCAAAATTTTCGAAAAAGAAATGATTTGGCGCGCTAACCCTGTCTAAAGAAACGAAATCAGAACTACCAGCTGTTATTTTTATTGGAGAGCTGCTAATTTTAGTTCCTTCCGGACCTCTTAATTTAATATTTGTGTTTTTTGTAACAATGGACGATTTTATTATTATGTCTTCGTTTGTTGTGTTATTAAAAGTAATTACCCCAGGAGCAGTAATATCAGCAATTTCATAAATATCTGTATAAGTAAGTCTCTGACTATCGGTTGCATTCAAAGAGAAACTTAATAGACAAAGAAACATAGAGTTCAAAACAAAAAAATATTTTAATGACATTAAGAAATTCCTTTATATTTATATGACATAAATAAATCTATAACATATAAATATAAATTTGTCAAATAGTAAAATAGTCCAGGCTGGTTTTGTTCGGGAGATTTGGCAGCAACATCACGCTAGAGAGTGTCTTAGAAGTATGATTTGGGTTATCATTTTGTTTTTCAAGGAGTTGTTTTAAAAACTTATCCCTCTATGGAAGAAAGGAGGGAGGCCACGGAGGCATCGTCAAGTTAATTGAAAATTGAAAAAACAAGTTCGCTCGAACCATTTGAGACCAACGATTTTTATTTAACTAAATGACATTAAATACGTTAACTTGGCGGTGCATTTTCAACTCCATTATTCAGCCCCTTATGGGATCTATGGTCAGCCTTAGGCATCATATAACGTATGGGCTTGAAATAACTTTTTAGTTTATCTGTTACGATGACGCGGGGTGCCGGATTTTCACCTAACAAGCGGGATAGAAACCGAATAGCTGCTTTCTTATTTTTACGTTTTTGAAGGAGCACATCAAGTTCATGTGCCTCTGAATCAACAGCCCGCCAAAGGATAAAGGTTTCTCCGTTCATCTTGATGATCATTTCATCAAGATGCCATTTATCTCCGGGCTTGCGTTCACGCTTCTTGATAACATCCCTGAAGTCCTTAGAAAACTTCATACACCATCCCCTTATAGCCTCGTAACTCACAATAATACCGCGATAGGCTAACTCTTCACTAATATCACGGTAGCTATCGTTAAAACGGTGATATCGCCAAACAGCATGACTAATAATGGATACAGGAAAACGATGACCTTTTGGAGGTTGAGACAATGACATGGGAAACCTCCATAAATCCTAGGAAACTTTAACATAATCCGGAAGGTTTCCACAATGTCACTCCATACCTAAATTAACTTGACGGTGCCATCTAAAGTTGAAAATGTGAAGTAAGTATCTGTACAACCCGCCCTGTTCCATTGCATAGATTTTCCATATCTCCAATAAAATTTTGGTGTGGAACAAACGGTGTGATTTGTCCTGCTAAACCGTTTAATGCTTGTGCACATGACCAAGCGCCATTCATGAACTGGCAGTGAGTGACTTCGCTAATATGGCCAAGGTTTTCAATGCCTGCACTTGCATTCCAGCTTAAATAATCCCACATCATGCCGGGTACATTTTGCAAACAAATACTTACTGTATTAGAAATATTCTGACAAAATTCAGGAAGTGCTGTCGTACAATCAAGCAATTTTGCAGAAGCCATTTTCATTCCTACCTCTGCCGTGCTTTTGAAAACATCAGGTATATCATAAATGCTTTGAGCACACGCTGTGATCCCTCCTTGACACGATTCAAAGGTCGATGTCATCGTAGACAAGGTTTCAGGACTCCCAATTTTGACATAAACTAAACCGCCTACAAGCACAACGCCTGCAGCAATATAAAGTCCCGTGCCAATTTTTAACATTTTTTTATTGCAGTCTTTTTTTGCTTCAAGAGCCTCTCGTAGAGGCACAGAAAATGGATTCTCTATATCATACTCAATATGATCAGAATAATAGGAGGAAGAGCAATTCATAGAAGTTGTAGGGAAATCTCCCTCATTCATATCGCTCGCACTTGCGATTGACTGACACAGGATAATGATGATGAGAGAAAGGAAAGAACGAAAAGAATATTGCAGTTTTTAAATCTCTTAATTTATTTTTAATTTCTAAAAAATTGTACAAAGGGAATATTTCTACTCAATGTAGGCTGCCATAAAACAACAGTCAATAAAAAAGTAATTTTTGGCACCGTCAGATCATCCCCCATAGACGGCTTTGTTCGGGAGACCTCCTAACAGCCCCTCCACATACATCTGACCTATATTCGATGAAAGTCAATTATTTCAATATAAACAATAAATTTAATACGGTAATAGCAATGTGTTTTATCTAATTTTTATAATCTTAAAAAGGAATGTTTATCCAATAATTTTAATCCTTATGATACGATTTCGCCTTCTACCCAATTCGCCCCCTAGTTTCTATTAACGTGGTTTTCTGCACTTTCCTGCAAACTACCCCAAGGGCGTTGCCCCTTCCTAGAAGCCTTAGAAAAATTATTGACAATATCAGTTTCCCGTGTAATAACTCATAATTAATTACATCAATTTGATCTTAAAAGTGTATATTTATGCCCACATTATTCAGAAAAAATCATTTTGGAATATTTTTCACTCTCTTATTACTGTCGTGCCTCTCGGCTTTTACAACTTCTCTATCTGCCAGCTGTCGCATTACCGATACAGCGGATGAGGAATTTTTATCCCTTGGCTATTCTTATAAATCCGTTGGCATGCTATTTCGCTCTTATAGTGACGACCCGCTATCACTTGAAGCAACCCCTTCAAAAGCCTCTGCTGTTTTAATTGATACAACTGACTTTGCACCAAGTCTTAACGGCATTGTCGCGGTAACAGCGGCTCATGCCGTTGCCAAGATAGGTAATGAAGAACAAAAAGTTTATTTTGGAAGCAGGCGTAGCGAGCGCATTTCCTGTTCAGTTATCGTTCATCCTGACTATTGTCAAGTAACCTCCTCAAATGACCTCGCACTATTACTACTAAACTCTAAGCCTGAATTTTCCACTCCTGTCCAAGTCGCATGGGATGTAACAAAAACGGATTTGCTTGATCAACCTCTTACGACCTGTGGGTATGGTCATGTTACACGGCTAATGTCCCCCCTTACTTTCGCGGATACAAAAAAAAGAGCCTCAAAAAGCTGTGTATTTGACCTTGAAAATAAAGGGTTGTATAGCAAACAAAAAGCCTCTCTTTTTCAAAGAACTTCTCGGAATCATGCTCGCCGGATTGGAGAGTTTCTGATTGATCGAGCCTCTCTCCTACACTGCAGTCCTTTTCATAACTATCAAGAAGGCAAAGATATGAGCCTCTTTGGATTATCAAGTTTAGGGGATAGTGGGGGCGGCACATTTCTTGATGACGGTCGCCTTGTCGGCATAACATCCTCCGGTTCCTTTACCGAGGGAAAGTTCTTTGATGTTGATAAACAACTATGCCTCACGGAGCATTTTGTTCAACTTTACCCTGAAGCCACACGTCATATAAAAGAAAAGGCCGGTATTGAATATAGACCTGTTAAGGACTTAACGGCTTCTCTTCAAGCGCGTTACCCCAACTCTCCTAACAAGATGTACGACACAAAAGTCTTTATGCCTTATTACAAAGACCGGATCATTGAAAGTCTTTTAAATCATATGGTTTGAGATGTTTTTTGAGTGTTCATATACCATATTATGATACGATTTCGCCCCCTACTCACACATGAGGCCTAATATGGTTTCATTTATGTTTTTTGGCATTTTTCCACGATTCCTTCGTCAGTTCCCAATGCTCGGCTTCAGTATACTGAGGATCCACAGCATCCATCGGCAAAATCTTCACAAGTGTTGATCCTGTTTTTTCCTTAATACGACGAGAACGCTTGTTGCCTTTTGCGTTGGTAAATAGCAATTTTTCAAAACCAAGCTTCTCAAAGGCATATGCATTTACAGCTTCTGCTGCTTCGGTCATATATCCTTTACCCCAATATTTTTGGGCAAGCCAAAATCCGCGATTATCTACTGCACTCTTTCGCAAGGTTATGGTGCCGATTAAGCTGTTCGGGTTTTGTTTCAAAAACAGTCCCCATGTCCACAACGTTTTTCCTTGATTGGGCAAAACTGACTGTTCCATAAACTCACGTGCCCCGTTGTTAGGGTAGGGCCACGGAACAAGTCCGTTCATGTGGCGAATCACCTCGTAATCGGCAAATCCATCCTGATAATCTTGCTGATGATCTAGGGTAAGTTCGCTTAAAATAAGCCTTTCAGTTTGAAGTGTTTCTATCTTCTTTTTCATCAACTTCCTCCACAGGACACACGGTAATCCCCCATTTATAAGGGTTTCAAAAGTAGAATGGTTATGCTGCTTGTGCAGCTTCCAGTTTGGGGTAATGCCACCAAAGGTTATATTAGGTCTTTCGTTGTTATAATGCCACATATATTTTGTCGCTTTGTTTTGCACCTCCTCTATTGTTTCAAAAATGTCTTGGTTCAGGCAATCAGGCCTAGCATTAAAGAACGTGCCACGAGCCGCCATCTCAAAACCAGACAGCTCTGAGCCCTTTGGCAGCAACACTTAGCGGTTCTGTATAAAAACCCCCCTTGAAGCCGTTATTTCTTTGTGAATCAAGATATTTATTTCCAAAACCCGCCTATAATATAGGATCTAGAAGCTGAAAATTAGAGATGGCGGCGCGTGGCACGTTCCTTAGGATATCTGACACTTACGCCATGGACTTTCCGGATGAAACGACGGTTCGCTCATCAGGCGGGAATATTGCAACTAGAATGAGGGAAACCCGGGTAGAAGAAGATTTTGATGCGCCTTTTAAAAAGACAGTTAGGCCCAGTTCCCTCGAAGCTGCATAAGTGGCGAGATTTCGTTTCCATTAATTCTATTGACTTTTTTCTAGTGTTCCGTTAGATATATCCGTATATATTAAAGGTCACCTCATGAGTAAAAAAAAGAATATCAATTCCCCCACAACCTTGGGGCAATCAATGGTCGATTCCATCAAAATCATTAATGGCTTGAATGTGGATGAGTTAATAGCCCTCAATAAGATGATTGTTTCACGAGTTAAGGAGATACGAAGAGAAGAATGTGTCTCAAAGGCTCAACAATTTAAAATTGGAGACTTTGTTTCATTTGAGGATAATGCAAAAAGACGAGAGGGCATTGTTTTAGGGATTAATCAAAAGACAATTAAGGTTTTCACCACTGAGGAATTATCTTGGAAAATTTCCCCCGCGTTTTTAGAAAAAATAAAAAAGCCCTCTTCTTCCTTAGAGAAGTTTGCTCACGGAATATTCCCTAAGATATTTTCTTAGTATAGATTTTAAAGGAATTAAGAGGTAATACTTGAAACATTTCTGGTCTGAACAAGATTTAAATAAAAGTTGGAAGCTTAGTACAGCAGAGAAGTCTTTGTTAAAAGGAAAGCTATACTCGGGGCGTTTACTTTTCTCAATCTTATTGAAACACTATCAGTTGACTGGCTATTTTCCTAGTGAGGTTTCTAAAACGCCTAAAAGAGTTGTAGAATTTTTGTCTCACCAAATAGGAATAGATGAAATAGCATCCAGAAATCTTTTTTCTAATAAAAGGACTATCCGAGATTATTGTCATGAAATTCGCTCCTTTTTAGGAGTTAAGCGTTTTGATTCTCAAGCAAGAAATTTGTTTATGGATTGGTCCCTTGGATCACTTTTTCCAGAGGCGCCTAGTAATCAGAAAATAGACAGTGATGTTTCTGACTGGTTTAGAGAAAAAAATATCGAAAAGCCCACAAAAAAAGTTTTGCGTAGGCTTATAGCCTCGGCAGAAAAATCATTTGAGAATCAACTCTTTCAAAAGATTTTCAACAAACTATCTATTGAAAATAAGAATAAGCTTAACAATATCTTGCAAACATCAGAAAATGAATCTATTTTCAGCCAGTTACGGAAAGATACAGGTCCAATTAGCGTAGCAAGTGCTCTTAAGACACTAGAACGATTGGCTGTAGTGCGAGAAACTGGCTTATCACCTCACCTTCTTTCTGGAATTCACCCTCGATTAATTGAACGTTATAAATTACGAGCTTCCTCTGATGATGTTTGGGAACTAAAGAGACATCCTGATGTTGTGAAATTTTCCCTTTTATCTTTTTATTGTATTGAAAGAGAAAAAGAAATCATAGATAGCCTCACAGAACTTATTATTAGCATTGTTCATAAAATATCTGTTCGATCAGAGAAAAAAGTTATTTCTGAGCTTGTTGGTGAGTTAAAGAAAGTACATGGAAAGACAAATCTTTTGTTTCGCATTGCAGAAGCTGTAAGTGATAATCCCAATGATCTTGTTCGAGACGTTATATTCCCAGTTGTTGGGGAGGAAAAAATAACAGAATTAGTTAAAGAATATCGTTCTGTTGGACCCGCTTATGTGAATAAAATTTACAAACGGATACGCATATCCTATGCAAATCACTATAGGCGAATTCTTCCTATGATTATCAGTAGTCTTAAATTTAGGTCGAATAACATGCTTTGGAAGCCTGTTTTAGAGGCTATTTCTTTACTTCAGAACCCATCTTTTAAAAACCTCAGAAACTTAGAGATAGGTAACATTCCAATGGAGGGCGTTGTGCCCAAAAAATGGACTTCTTACGTTATAGAAGCCAGTCCTAACGGGGGAAAAAGAATCAATCGCATTAATTATGAGATTTGTGTATTGCATAGCCTGAGAGAAAAGCTCCGCTCAAAGGAAATATGGGTTGAGGGGGCTAAAAAGTTTTGTAACCCCGATAAAGACCTCCCTCAGGACTTCGCTGAAAAGCGTAGTCAGTATTATGCGGAACTTAATTTACCCACTTCTGTTTATTTGTTTATAAATAAAATCAAAAAAAATATGACGCAAGAGTTGATAACCTTAAACTCATCTATTTCTAGTGATAAGGATTTACGTATCAAAGGTAAAAACGGAAGGGCACGTATTTCCCTTTCTCCTCTTAAACCCCAAATTGATCCTCCTAATTTAGAGGCTCTCAAAAATGAATTGTCAAGGAGGTGGCCTGCCACGAATCTTCTTGATATATTAAAGGAAGCTGACTTAAAAACCAAATTTACAGGATACTTTACATCAACAGCCTCCCGCACTGCTTTGAGTCAAGATGATTTGTCTCGGAAGCTACTCCTAACCCTTTATGGTTTGGGTACAAATGCTGGTTTAAAGTCTATGGCTTCTGGTCCAAACAACGTCAGTTATAAAGAGCTTTTGCATATTCGTAGACGATATATTCATAAAGACAATCTTCGACAAGCGATTCAATGTGTTACTAACGAAAATTTTAAAGCACGCTTGCCTGAGATATGGGGAGAAAGCACAACAAGTTGCGCTTCAGATTCCACAAAATTCTCTGCCTGGGATCAGAATCTTATAACAGAATGGCATTACCGCTATGGTGGTAGAGGCGTGATGATCTATTGGCACGTGGATACAAAGTCTGCCTGTTTTCCCTCGCAGCTCAAGCGGTGTTCATCCTCAGAAGTTGCCTCAATGTTGGAAGGTGTTTTACACCACTGTACGGAAATGGAAGTGAGCCAGCAATATGTTGATACACATGGGCAAAGTCTTATTGCTTTTGCCTTTTGTTACTTACTTGGATTTGATCTGATGCCACGTTTTAAAGCAATTGATAAACAGAAGCTTGTGATGCCGAGTATTAAACAAAAGGAAGACTATCTGAATATCAAAGATATTTTTGCTAAAAGGCCCATTAACTGGTCTCTTATCATCCAGCAATATGATGAACTTATAAAACTAGCTGTTGCTCTCTTAAAGAAAACAGCAGATACAGAATCGATTTTAAGAAGATTTATCCGTACCAAAAATCAACATCCCACATACGCAGCACTTCTTGAGCTAGGCAAGGCAGCCAAGACAATGTTTTTATGCAAATACCTGCGATCTGAAAAATTGAGAAGAGAGATTCAAATAGGGCTTAACGTTATTGAGAGATGGAATGGTGTTAACAGCTTTATTTATTTTGGTAAGGGCGGAGAAATCTCTTCAAATAGATTTGAGGAACAAGAAGTTTCAGCTCTTTCTCTCCACCTTCTTCAATCCAGTATGGTTTATGTCAATACATTGATGATTCAAAAAGTTTTGGAAGAGTCTACTTGGATTGAACGTATGACAAAACGTGATTTTGGGGCTTTGTCTCCTTTACCACATAGTCATATTAATCCTTATGGAAAATTCGATTTAGACATGAGCCAGAATCTAGGATTGCAATCAACCTATCATGCGGGGGTAGCGGCATGATAGATTCCGAAAGTTATAAAATACGGAACGCCTCCCATGCTGAGTCATATCAATGGATTAAAGAGTCCGTATTTATGTTCCGTATTAAACATCTAAAAACAGGGGTAAAATGATGCTAATTGGTTATGCGCGTGTTTCGACAGTAGGGCAAAATTTAGACGTTCAAAAAGAGATCCTTACCGCCGAAGGGTGCGAGGTTATTTATGAAGAGAAAAAAACGGGGTCAGATCGTCGCAGATCTCAACTAGAAAAAATGTTAGTAGAAATTAACGTAGACGATACCCTTATCATAACTAGCCTCGATCGGCTCGCTCGCTCAACACACGACCTTTTCGTTATCACTGAAAAACTTAAAAAGAAGAATGCTGAGTTTAGATCTCTACGTGAGCCTTGGGCTGACACAACAACTCCTATGGGGAAGTTCCTATTAACTGTATTCTCAGGATTGGCTGAGCTTGAGCGTAACCTTATCAGCGAGAGAACGGAGGAAGGCCGTGCTTATGCTATAAGAAATGGTGTAAGATTCGGAAGGAAGCCTAAGCTTACAACACATCAACAAAATGAAGTTCAAACTATGTTGCATGATGGAAAGTCAATCCGATCTATTGCTAGACATTTTAATGTAGGTGTTGCTACCATTGATAGGATTAAAAAGGTCACTAAAGATCTTTAATAATTTCATAAGAGAGTGGAGGAACAACTGAATTTAGAAAATCTCGCCGTTTATGCAGCTTCGAGGGAACTGGGCCTTATA